>Ga0209495_1000034_pt1 | contig 102107 bp, 98 predicted proteins | sample EN1Hudsemesocosm_FD_184629 | JGI IMG/M metagenome (GOLD analysis project Ga0209495, IMG submission 184629) | Methane-oxidizing microbial communities from mesocosms in the Hudson Canyon - EN1E Hudson Canyon (SPAdes) (version 2) | ecosystem: Environmental > Aquatic > Marine > Cold seeps | place...
CCAGAACTACTCCAGAACTATTCCAGAACTATTCCAGAACTACTCTAAAACTACGAAAGCCTCATTTTTCGCAAAAACTTTAGGCCCTATACCTTTCACATCCATTAATTGCTCTGCAGACTTGAACCCCCCCACTTTTTCTCTATACACCACGATGTCGTGAGCTCGCCTCAAACCAACACCTTTGAGGACAGATGCCAACTCACTGGCATCGGCCTTGTTTATATTCACCGAGCGAATTTGGCTCACCTCAGCCACCTTACTTGCTCCCCCACTTTCTTTTGCCGCATGTGAAGGCGCACTAGGCAAGCAGGCCGAAAGACCCAGCACAAGCAGGAAATACCAAACATTGGCTTTAGGACTAAAAAAACAGGGGAAAACAGAAAACAACTTAAAATAGCTACTCACAAGACAGCTCCTTGTCTTACTAAAAGATAATCTGGCCCGGCAAAAGCCTGCCAGAGACATTCGGCACACCCGAACGCACTTTATTATCACAAGTTAGAGAAGCTGAAGCTGTAAGTAGTATCGTCTATATAGGTAAGCTTAATCGGACAATGTAAGCTTTGGATCTGACTCTGAGCTCTCAGAGCCGGCCGCTTCGCTCGTCTCAGCCAAAACGCCGGAAAAACGATCTCGCGCCAACTTTGCCCGAGTAAAGACACCCAGCATATGCTCGCTATCTTCCCGCTCGATAGAGTCACGAAGCGAGTTCAAGTTCTGACTAAACAGGTCAATCGCCCCCAACACACTATCCTTATTGGCCCGCATGATATCGTGCCACATAACTGGGTCGCTGGACGCAATGCGCGTGAAATCTCTAAACCCTCCCGCCGCGTAGCGAAAGATATTCTCATTTTCAGCGTCGTGCGCCAATGTATCAACCAGAGAGTAAGCAATGACATGAGGCAGGTGACTGGTGGCTGCTAGAACCTCATCATGTTCGTCAACAGGCATTTCCAACACCTCCGCCCCCACCAGCTGCCACATTCCCCGAATTCGCTCTAAATGCACCGGGCAAGTATCACTTTGGGGAGTGAGAATCACACGATGATGATCGTAGAGCTCTGCACTGGCTGCGGCCACACCACTTTTTTCTGAACCCGCAATAGGATGCCCAAGCACGAGCTGCGGCGGTACAAAACCCCACACCTGCTCCGCTGCTTTAACCACACTACCCTTAACGCTAGCACCGTCTGTAACAGTAACATCAGGCGAAACACAGGAATGAATAGCTCGCAGAGTATCTTCAACCGCCAGAGTAGGCACTGCAACAAAAATAACATCGCCAGCACCCAGCTCAGCGGCAACGTCCTCAAGCGAGGTAAAAGCTCTGTCAACCACAGCCAAGGCCAAGGCCTCGTCACAAGTTTCTTGGCGTCGAGCAATACCAATCACTTCGCGCGCGCCAGATCGCTGCTTTAAAGCCGCGGCCAAACTGCCACCAATCAGGCCAATACCGACTACGACAAGTTTATTAATCATAATGAAATTACTGCGCCCAGCTGACTAAAGTACGGCCTTAGGGTAAGAACCTAAGACTCTCAACTCTGCCGCTCTAGAACCCACTTCTTGCAGCGCAAGCTCCACCTGATCATCATTTTGATGACCACTGAAGTCCACAAAAAATACGTAATTCCAAGTACCGCTGCGAGAAGGCCGAGTCTCAACCCGAGTTAAATCCACCTGATGACGATGGAAGGGCTCCAGCACATTATGCAACGCCCCCGGCTCATTCCGCATGGAAACTACAACTGAGGTTTTGTCTGCCGCCGTCGCCGCCACATCTTGAGTGCCAATGATCAGAAAGCGTGTTGAATTATCGGGCTGATCTTCAATTTTTTCGGCAAGCACTTCAAGGCCGTACATATCGGCGGCCATTTCGCCTGCAATCGCCGCTGCATTCCACTCGCCCTGCAAGCGCTTAGCGGCTTCTGCGTTACTATTTACAGCAATGCGCTCTACGCCAGGGTAGTGAGCATCCAACCACTTACGGCACTGCGCCAATGATTGCGCGTGAGAATATATCCTGGAAATGCTATCGACTTTTGTTATGTTCGATATCATCAAATTTTGATGAATACGCAATTCCACCTCGCCACAAATTTGGAGATTGGAACCCATAAAATTATCGAGCGTGTGATTCACAACACCCTCAGTAGAATTTTCTACCGGCACCACGCCATAATTTACAGCGCCCGCTTCAACTTCACGAAACACTTCGTCAATGGCTGACATCGGAATGGTAACCGCAGAATGGCCAAAGTGTTTAATCGCCGCCTGCTGTGTAAATGTACCCTCTGGACCCAAAAACGCCACCTTGATGGGCTTTTCCAAAGCCAGACAAGCGGACATAATTTCGCGAAACAAACGCGCCACTTCCTCATCGTCAAGAGGGCCATCATTGCGCTCCATCGCGCGGCGCAGCACTTCAGCTTCGCGCTCGGGACGATAGTAAACAACGTCACTAGAGTCGTCGGCTTTTTTAACTTCTGCAACTGTTTGCGCACACCCAGCGCGCTCGCTAATAAGCTTGCCGATTTCCGCGTCGATCGAGTCTATGCGATCACGCAGTGCCAACAATTTAGGATTTACCGCCATAACACTTTCCATCTACTGTTCTTTTGTTCGCGGAATTTATTCCGCTTCAGATTCGCCCGTATCTTCTGCTTTAGAATCACCCGCATCTTCTACTGAAGAGGCTGTGTCGGCATCTTGTGCAGTGCCATCTTCGTCGTCCACATAGCCTTCGCCAGTATCAACGGTCTCTTCAATACGCTGCACACCAATAAGGTGCTCACCCTCTTTAACCTTAATAACCCGCACACCCTGAGTGTTACGACCCAACACTGACAGCTCATCAACCCGCGTGCGAACCAGTGTGCCCTGATCGGAAATCAACATGATTTCGCCACCGTCAAAAACCTGCACACCGCCAACCAACTCACCGTTGCGATCAGTGGTTTGCATACCAATAACACCTTGAGAACCACGACCTTTGGTTGGGAAATCCTCAACCTTGGTGCGCTTGCCATAGCCATTCGCAGTTACGGTCAACACTTGGCCACCCTCTTCAGGCACCACCATTGAGATAACCTTAAACCCTTCGGCCAAACGAATACCCCTCACGCCGCGAGAGATGCGACCCATGGAGCGAACGTCAGACTCCTTGAAGCGCGCAGCTTTACCGCTGGACGACAGTAGGATCACATCGCAACTGCCATCGGTAATCGCCGTACCCACTAAGTTATCACCTTCGTCGAGCTCAATAGCCCGCAAACCAACGCTGCGAGGCCGTGCAAATTGACTCAGGGTTGTTTTCTTGACGGTGCCATTAGAGGTCGCCATAAAGATGAAATGCTCATCATCGTATTCTTTAACGGGAAGGATTGACGTAATTCGCTCACCCTCACCCAAAGGCAACAAATTAACCACAGGGCGACCACGGGACTGGCGACCCGCCACTGGAATTTGATATACCTTCAACCAATACACCTTGCCGGCGTTGGTAAAACACAAAATGGTATCGTGAGTGTTGGCCACCAACAGATGCTCAACAAAGTCTTCGTCTTTAACGGCTGTGGCTGACTTGCCCATGCCACCGCGGCGCTGCGCCTGATAATCGGTGAGAGGCTGACTTTTGGCATAACCGCCATGACTGATGGTTACAACACGATCTTCTTCCGTAATTAGATCTTCGATCGTTAAATCCATTTGCGAGGTGACAATCTCAGTGCGGCGCTCATCGCCGTAGTTTTCAATCACCTGCTCTAGCTCTTCGCGGATCAATTCCATCAGGCGTACAGCATTGCCCAAGATTTCCAGGAATTCAGCAATTTGCTGTACCTTTTCCTGGTACTCAGCCAACAACTTGTCATGTTCCATACCGGTTAGACGATGCAAGCGTAATTCAAGAATTGCCTGAGCTTGAGTACCCGACAAGTAGTATTTGCCATCGCGAATACCAAACTCTTCACCCAAACCCTCTGGGCGACATGCGTCGCTGCCTGCACGCTCTAAAAATTGTGCAATATCCCCACTTTCCCAGCCTTTTACCAACAAAGCCTCTTTAGCTTCAGCGGGTGAGCTGGAATTTTTAATCAGGGCGATCACAGGGTCAATATTGGCAATAGCGACAGCCAAACCTTCCAGAATATGCCCTCGCTCGCGGGCCTTACGCAGCAGGTAAACTGTACGGCGAGTAACTACCTCACGGCGATGCAGAATGAAATACTCCAGCATCTGCTTCAGATTCAAGATCTTTGGCTGACCATCGACAAGGGCAACTACGTTAATACCAAACACCGCTTGAAGCTGTGTCTGCGAGTAAAGGTTATTCAGGATAACCTCACCCACTTCGCCACGCTTAAGCTCAATAACCACACGCATGCCATCTTTGTCTGACTCGTCGCGCAGCTCAGAAATACCTTCAATTTTCTTTTCTTTTACCAATTCCGCAATTTTCTCAATCAGTCGAGCCTTGTTCAACTGATACGGAAGTTCGGTAATAATAATGGTTTCTTTGTTGGTTTTATCATTGCGCTCTATCGCCGCCTTGGCCCGCACATAAATACGACCTCGGCCGGTGCGGTAGGCCTGGATAATGCCTGCGCGACCGTTAATGATACCGGCTGTGGGGAAATCGGGACCTGGAATATATTCCATCAGGTCGTCAATACTCAGCTCGGGGTTATCAATGAGTGCCAAACAGCCTTTAACCACTTCGCTGAGATTGTGGGGCGGAATGTTGGTGGCCATGCCGACCGCAATACCGGAAGAACCATTCACCAGTAAGGTAGGAATACGTGTGGGCATCACCGCCGGAATCATTTCCGTACCGTCGTAGTTGGGTACGTAATCAACCGTTTCTTTGTCTAAGTCAGCGAGGATGTCGTGGGCAATTTTCTTCATGCGGATTTCGGTGTAACGCATAGCAGCCGCGCTATCGCCGTCAACCGAGCCGAAGTTACCCTGGCCGTCTACCAGCATATAACGCATGGAAAAGTCTTGCGCCATACGAACAATGGTGTCGTAAACAGCGGTATCGCCGTGCGGGTGATATTTACCGATAACATCACCAACCACACGAGCAGATTTCTTATAAGATTTGTTCCAATCGTTACCGAGCACACTCATGGCAAATAACACGCGGCGGTGCACCGGTTTGAGCCCGTCTCTAACATCGGGGAGGGCCCGACCAACAATCACGCTCATGGCGTAATCAAGGTATGATTGCTTCAGCTCGTCTTCAATATTAACCGGTACAATTTCTTTCGCTAGCTCGCCCATGGAGTTCGGTATTCCTTAATATCGTGAGGGGCGAATACTACCATGAAATCAACGGCATAGGCACGCCCCCCCTGCTCTTGTCCGGGGAATCTCGCTATACTCCCCAACTGAACCACAAGATTCGCCCACAAAGGGCCTGAAGCGGTCAAATTACCAACAGACCGTATAGAATTTAAGCGAGGAAAAGCATGTCTAACCTAATTACTGTTGATCTCATTATTACCGCGCGCTGGATGGTGCCAGTTATTCCTGCGGAAACTGTCTTAACAGACCATTCAGTACTTATTAATGAGGGTGAAATTGTCGCCATTATGCCGAGCGCAGACGTGGACTCTAGCTATGTCCTCAGTGAAAACGGTAAGCGCTGGGATCTAAAAGATCACATATTGATTCCCGGCCTTATCAACAGCCACGGCCACACGCCAATGAGCCTTCTCAAGGGCTATGCCGATGACAAGGCGCTGAAAACTTGGCTTGAAGATCACATCTGGCCAGCCGAAGGCCAACATGTATCAGCCCAATTTGTCGAAGACGGCACCAAGCTTTCCATGGCTGAAATGATTAAAAATGGCACAACCTGTTTTGCCGATATGTATTTTTTCCCAGAGGTATCTGCCAAAGCTTGTGAGTCAGCCGGCATGCGTGCGCAAATTACTATTCCAGTAATGGACTTCCCTACGGCCTGGGCCTCAGGGCCGGAAGAATATTTCAGCAAGGGCGAGGTAGTATTAGACACCTTCAAAGACAGTGAGCTGGTTACTATTGGTTTTGGGCCACACGCCCCTTACACCGTGTCAGATGGCCCCATAAAAGACATCGTGAGGTTGGCAGAAAAATGGCAGGCCCCCATCCAAATTCACCTGCACGAGACGGCCTTTGAGGTGGAGGAAGCCATTAAAACTCTAGGGCAACGCCCAACGGAGCGCCTACGTGATTTGGGCCTATTAACGCCCAGCACTCAGTGCGTGCACATGACCGAAATTGACGATACTGACATTGCCATTCTTCAAGAGAGCGGCGCGCACGTTGTGCACTGCCCTGAGTCCAATTTAAAACTGGCGAGTGGGTTTTGTCCGGTCGATAAACTGCAATCGAGCGGCATCAACGTTGCACTGGGCACTGACGGCTCGGCCAGTAACAACGACCTCGACATGCTGGGCGAAATGCGCACCGCTGCAATGTTGGCTAAGGCTGTGTCAAAAAATGCCGAAGCACTTAGCGCTCACAAGGCACTAGAGATGGCCACAATGAATGGCGCCAAGGCCCTTGGTATTAGTCACCTAGTGGGCAGCCTAGAAGTGGGCAAACAAGCCGATCTGTGTGCCATCGCCATGAGCGACTTGGCTCTTCAGCCCATATACCACCCCATTTCCCAACTTGTTTACTGCAACAACAGCCATAACGTCAGCCACGTTTGGGTGAACGGCAAGGCTTTACTTGCTGATCGCACACTGCAAACTCTTGACGAGCAGGAAGTGACCGCTAGCGCAGTAAGGTGGGGCGAGGCTATCAGTGCCAGTGCCAACAACGACTAATACGCTCAACTTGAATCGAGAAGACTATGCAAAACACGAACACTGAGTCAGTGAACGCCAATGTCGACAGCGCCGAGGTGGCAAAGTTTGAAGCTTTGGCTAGCCGCTGGTGGGACCGCAATAGCGAGTTTAAACCGCTGCACGAGATTAACCCCTTGCGAGCCAATTACATTGACAGCCGCTCCCCTGTGGCTGGCCGCGCTTTGCTTGACGTTGGTTGTGGCGGCGGTATTCTCACTGAGTCAATGGCTCAGCGCGGCGCAATTGCTACGGGCATCGACATGGGCGAGGCGCCTCTGGCGGTTGGGCGTTTACACGCTTTAGAAAGTGAGCTTGAGGTCAACTATCAACAGAGTACGGCGGAAAGTTTTGCGGAGCAGCACGCCGAGTCATTCGATATTGTGACCTGTCTTGAAATGCTGGAACATGTGCCAGACCCCGGCTCGGTAATTCAAGCTTGTGCAGCAATGACGAAACCGGGCGGCGACATTTATTTTTCTACGATTAATCGCAACCCAAAGGCCTATGCTTTTGCCATTTTAGGTGCGGAATATTTGCTTAAGATGCTGCCCAAGGGCACTCATGAGTACAGCAAGTTCATTCGCCCTTCGGAGTTAGGCAATTGGATTCGCGGCGCGGGGCTAGAGTTAGTTGATATTACGGGGATGACTTACAACCCAATTACTGGCAATTACAAACTCAACCCTAATGATGTGTCGGTTAATTATTTGATCCACACTCGGAAGCCTGCATGAAGCGCTTGAAGGCGGTGCTGTTTGATTTGGACGGCACGCTGCTGGATACGGCGCCCGACTTTGTTCTGACTCTTAATGAAATGCTCGCTCGTCACGATAAGCCTAGTATAGCGGCTGAGCGAATTCGCAATACTGTGTCACAGGGAGCTCGAGCGCTGATAACTCTGGGCTTTGACCTGGAGGAAGACGATAAGGGCTTTGATGTTTTGCGCCAGGAGTTGCTGGATTCATACGCCGCAAATTTGTCAGCTAAAAGCCAGTTGTTCCCTGGCATTTACGATCTGCTCTCTCGCTTAAGCGACCATAATGTTGCTTGGGGGGTGGCGACAAATAAACCTGAGAGGTTTACCACTCCTTTGATGGCAGCTCTGTCGCTTCCTTCTGAACCCTATGTTGTCATTTGCCCTGATCATGTGAGTGCTCCGAAGCCTGACGCGGAGTCTCTGCTTATGGCTTGTGAGGCGGCCGGCTGTTCTGTGGATGAGGCGATCTATGTGGGTGACCATTTGCGGGATATTGAATGTGGGGCGAATGCGGGAATGGATACTGTTGCGGCGGCTTATGGTTATGTTGCTGAGGATGATTGTGCTGGGTCTTGGGGAGCTACATATTTGGTTGAGTCTGCTGGGGATATTTGGGCGATTATTGAAGGGCGAATTTAGGGGGCAGGCTCTTTACTTGGGTATTTGGTGAGACCCCGGCCCGGCAGTGCCTTGTGTGCTGTTGCGCCCGAACGCACGCCTTTCCCTTCTGACCAAGCCGCTGCGGAACTCGCATGGAGACGCTCAAACAGTCCTCGCTCAAAGACCTTGGCCAGAAGGGAAAGGCTAAGTGACGCGTTCTGAATGGGCGCAACAGCACACAAGGCACTACCGAACCTACCAATTCATTTCATTTTAAATTTTTGTTTCTGGCGATTTTGCTGTGTTCGGCTTGAAGGGAACCGGTAATGTTGGCGGCGCTGTCGAGCAGAGCATTCAATTCGAAATTGAATGCTCTGCATCAAAAATTTATTTCTAAATTTGTGGCCTTAGCCTTGGAACTGTATGCCGTTGTCTTGGAGGGAATCTGGGCCCATTAGATATAGGTAAAGTGGCATTAGTTCTGCGGCTTCTTTTACTGTCGCTGGGTTTTCGGCGGGGAATGCGGCGGCTCGCATTCGGGTGCGCGTTGCGCCTGGGTTGATGCTGTTGCACCTTATGTTTGTTACTTCTTCAAATTCGTCGGCGAGTATTTGCATTAGGTTTTCGGTGGCGGCCTTGGAGACGGAGTATGCTCCCCAGTAGGCTCGACCTTTGTAACCAACGCTGGAGCCGGTAAATGCAATTGACGCTGTCTCTGCGCGCTGCATTAGTGGTGACAGGGCTTTTGTCATGAGGAAGGGAGCGGTTACGTTGACTTGTAATATTCTCTGCCAGGTATCAGCGCTGTAATTTTCAAGAGGAGTTCGCTCGCCTAGTTCGGCGGCGTTGTGCAGTATACCGTCCAGCCGACCGAAGGCATCGTCGAGGCTGTTGCACATGTCTTGGTAATCTTTTTCTACGGCTCCTTCGAAGTTTATTGGGTAGATGGCCGCTTGGGGGTGACCGGCGGCTTCAATTTCATCGTAAACTTGTTCGAGTTTTTCGGTGGTGCGGCCAAGCAACACGATGGTTGCGCCGTAGGCGGCGTAGGTGAGGGCTGCTTCTCGGCCTATCCCGGAGCCGGCGCCAGTGACGGCGATAATTTTGCCTTCCAGTAATTTCGTGGAGGGTTTGTAGGCGGACTGATCAAATACTGTAGGGCTTGTCACGGGCAATTCCATAGTTTATTAACAAGAATCTAAAACTCATATCTTGAATTGTATTGCCTTAATGCATCGGCGTCGACTCAAAGGTACAGATCAATTCTTTAAATTCTTTGAAAGAAGTTGCGTGGGTCTAGGCAGGCCTGACCAAAAAGAGGGCTGTGTATTCGGACGCAATAAATTAGGAGGCTATGCCAAGCTGGGGTCTGCCGCTAACGAATATCTTCTGAAGCCTGATCTTCCGCCATATCTACGGCGTATGAGAAGTCTTTCCAACAGCGTGTTACAAGCCCTTTTTTCAGGCTCACATATACATGTTTGCTGTCGGTCTGGGTTCTTCGTGATTGATAGAGGAACAGAATGCGGAGTCGTTTCTGCTTTATTGTATCGAAGGCGTAGGTTAGAAGTTCTTCGCCGTCATCGCTCATGGAACGATTGGTGGGTTCTCCTAGGTTTGCGTGCAACCAGGCTAGGCTGGTTTTACCTGGCTTTATCTGTGCAAGAACGCTGCTTGGCACCAACTTGCCTGCACCACCAAAACTCACGTCGCGCTTGTGATCTACAAAGCTGCAAGCGGCCAAGGACAACACGGCCATTAGTAGAGCGCCGCGGCCAAGAAAACTTAGAATTCTGTTTAAGGAGGGACGCATCTACCTAACTACGCCGCGATGTTAGTTTGCTGATGTGTTTGCATGAGCGCCATCAATGACGCTTCGGCCCGTGATAAGCCACAGCGCTTGGCGACATCGTCTGCATCTAAACCTGCGTTCAACAGTAAGCTCGCCTGCGCATAGGGCACTTCATCAAGCTCGGTTACGGCAGCTTGCTCAGCTTTGGTCTCCATAAGTTCTTGCTTGCGAGATGTGTCGAGCAGGGAGCGCTCTAAAGATAACAGACGCTTACCCATACCCATTGATCCACTGTTAGCAACTTGCATGTCGTGGCTGAGACGGCGATAGAGTTTTTCAGTTAAGGCGGCCTGACGACGCACTCGGAACATGGCATACAGAGCGGCAGAAACCGCTATCCAGCTGATTGCCACACTGCCAATTAAAGCTATATCCATCAATGCCATTACCGCCTAACCTCTCATTGCGTTAACCCACAGAACTAAACTTCTAAATCAGCCCACTCTGTATCGGTTAACAATTTATCAAGTTCAATTAATATCAGTAGCTCGCCATTTTTGTGGCACACGCCCTGAATGAATTTCGCACTTTCATCATTGCCTACATTTGGCGCTGTCTCGATTTCAGACTGACGCAAATAGACAACCTCAGCGACACTGTCTACCAAAATTCCCACTACGTGGTTATCGGCTTCAATGATGACAATACGACTATTATCGGTCAGTTCTCCCGACTGCAAACCAAAGCGATGGCGAGTATCAATGACTGTTACAACATTACCGCGCAAATTAATAATGCCCAACACATAGGGTGGCGCACCTGGAACTGGAGCAATCTCTGAATAGCGCAGCACTTCCTGCACTTGCATCACATTAATGCCGTAGGTTTCACCCGCAAGCTTGAAGGTGACCCACTGCAACATGGGATCTTCGCCAGATTTACTTTTTACTGAAGTGGTTGCCATAACCTCTTTTCCTCGTTAGGACAGGCGTCAAAAAACAAACGTAACTACTCCTAACTATAGTTAAGTGCAGCTTCTATGCCAGTGTATCGACTACTTGTCATTAATTCTTAATAAAATGCGCATTTTAAGGCGAGATTTACTGTGTTGCATTGAGCAAACTCAAACTTTATGAGTATTCCTATCTGCTTCAAGGAGTAATTTACCCATCATAGGCACATCAATCAATGCGCACATCTGTTCTTTTACTGTTCCCGCCAACCACGGGCGCTTAGAGCGTTTGCTCCGCCACTTCACGGCATCAGGACTCAAGGTTATCGGTTGGTTTACTGAATCTACGGCTAAACCCCACTCCAGGCCATTAATGGATATCACTAGTTTAGCCGTTTGAAGAAATGCCTCATCATATCGTTCAGGCATGACAAATAATGCGGTATTAACAGTACGAATTTTACCTAGCGCTGTTGGCTGTATCCCCATAAACCAATCGGCTTGGCCGAAGATTGGGGTAAGCTCATCTGTTATTGGTTGTATCTGCCCGAGCGCAACTAGCGGCACGGCTAAGGTGAGACCGGAAACTTTGAACAATAAAACATCAAAATCCCCCTGAGCCCACTGTGGACGGCCATTCGCCTCCCAAGCCAAGCTTTCTAATTCAATCTCAAGCTCAACGGCCAATTCAGCATCGGGATCAGATCTCTTCTCTGCTGGGCGCTCTGGCTCTATAAGCGGCTTAATCTCAACTGGCGCCACAATTTCGGGAACAACGACCGCGGCTCTTGGCGGCTCCAACTTGGGCTTCAACTGAACTCGCGCGGCCTCCAACAGTTTTTCCACTTTCGCTTTGTGCTGGGGCAAAATGTCGGGCTCGGCATAAGACGTTGCAGGCGCTACTGTTACAGGCGCTTGAAACCTTGCAGACTCAGTCGGTTTTTTTAGGGTTTTGGTACTCGGCTTGGGTATCGGCTTTACTGAAGGGCGCTCAATAGGCTTGTCATCACTGGAAATCTCAGGTTCGGCAATGTGCAGCGGTTGAGCAGGCACAATCGTGCCATCAGCCCCAGTGAATAAGTCGTCGAAATAATCTTGAAGTGTTTCTTCTGGCGATTTATGTTCGTCCACAGTCAAGATCCGGGCGCAGAGCCTTCACCGACCTGACTTTTTAACATCCATTTTAGAAGCGAGCGATAAGCTTCAACACCCCGACTTTTTGGGTCGAAGAGATGAGGTGGAACTCCAGCCCTGCTAGCGTCTCGAAAACGAGTATCAACGGGTATTTTACTGGGCCACACATGGTCTACATAAGTATTGCGTATCACTCGCAGACTGCTGACCGAGGCTTGTGTGCGCCGATCAAACATTGTTGGCACCACGGTGTATGCCAGCGGCTCTTTGCGAGAACGACTAATCATCGCCAAGGTATGAACCATGCGTTCAAGACCTTTGAGCGCCAAAAACTCAGTTTGTACCGGCACCACCAAACGCTGACAGGCAGCCAATGCATTAATCATAAGCACACCTAAGAGCGGTGGGCTGTCAATTACCACTAAATCATAATCATCCCGTACACAGGTCAACGCACGGCTTACCACTAAGCCCATGCCGTCTTGGCCAATAGCCTGGCGTTCCAGGGTTGCTAAAGCGGTAGTAGCGGGCAACAGAGAGATATTTTCAAACGCTGTAGATTGAATAATTCCTGCAACCAAGGGCTGAGTGAGTTCTTTACGCTGCTGAAATAAGGTAAAGCTACTCGCCGCAACAGTATCCGTATCAACGCCAAAATAGGTACTCATGGAGGCATGTGGGTCGAGATCCAAAAGCAAAACCCTCTGCCCCTGCTCTGCGGCCAAACCACCGAGGGAAACAGCTGTGGTAGTTTTACCTACGCCTCCTTTTTGATTTGCAACCGTCCAAACTTGCAATGCAGTCCCCTTAATTCAAGCGCCAAAATTTTGTCGGCTGTTCTTTTTATCAGTAATTCATAAAACCAAAGCAAGCTTTATACCATCAGTTCGCTAATTAGGGTTGCTGGCGGGGTAAATCAGGGTTATTGCTGAATATGAGGCCTCCACCTTCCAACTCAACAGGCTGAATATTCCCAGCCCGAGCAGGTGGCGCCTTGGGAGGCACTTCAGGTACAGAATCTGTTGGCTCCGCCTCCTCTGCGATGTCCAGTATACGGCCAAGTGAAGTGCTCGTCTCACCCTCACCTTGGGTCAACAAAGAGTCTAGGCGCTCTTTCAGAGCCTCCTCAGACAGGCCTTCGGCCGCCGCGGTCACCGGCGCAGGTAAGCCGGTATTGTCTTCCGGTTGGGGGAAGGGCTGACTGGTCACAATTTCAGTGCCCTGCACCACTTCTTCTACCTCAGATAGATTCTCTACACGAGGGCGGTCTGCTTTTTGTCTAGAAATCATCAGGGCTACGCGACGATTCTGCAGTCTGCCAGCCTCGGTGCTGTTATCAGATATAGGCCGAAACTCTCCATAACCCACCGCTGACAAACGCTCTGGCGCTATTTCCCCCGCCATTAATAATTTGACGATAGCCGCCGCCCTAGCCGCTGACAGCTCCCAATTACTGGGGAATTTGGCAGTGTTGATCGGGACATTGTCAGTAAAACCTTCGACCTGAATAGGGTTGTCGAACCCCTTTAGCATCTGTGCGACTTCATCAAAAATTACTTGCGCCTGAAGATTGGGCTGAGCCTTGCCGCTGGCAAATAAAACATTGCTACTGATGTCGATCTGCAACCAAAATTCATTGCTATTTACTTGTACCAATTGATCATCAATCAAATCAGAGAACTGCTCATTAAAGCTCTCTGTTAATTGCGGTAAATCGGCCGTTTTATCAAAGGCCCCATCGCCTGTAAATTCACCCACTTCGGGCTCGGCCGCCGTGATAGCACTAGGAATAAAGTTAACAGTGGGCTCGCCAACCTGAATTGGCGAGATACTTCGCTGCTCAGTGCTAAAGGCGTCCATCAAAGTGTCAGATAACACTCGATACTTGCTTTCACTGACTTGTGATATGGAATACATAACCACAAAAAAGGCAAATAACAGGGTAATAAAATCAGAATACGATACGAGCCATCGTTCGTGATTGATGCTAATGGTGGTCGGTCGACGGCGTGGCATGGTGAAGTACCTTTGCGAAACGATTGAATGAGAACCTAACGCAAATAGCCGCTAAGTTTCAACTCAATGCCTTTGGGGTTTTCACCCTCGGCAATGGCAATTATGCCCTCTATAATCAGCTCTCGATATTGAGACTGTTCATTGATGCACATTTTTAATTTATTCGCCACAGGTAGCAAAAATAGGTTTGCAAACGCTACTCCATAGATAGTGGCAACGAATGCTATCGCGATACCCGCACCCAATTGATCAGGCTCAGCTAAATTGCGCATGACGTGAATAAGCCCCATTACGGCGCCAATAATACCAATGGTAGGCGCATAACCTCCCATACTTTCATAGAAGCTCACCGCATCTTGGTCGCGCTGCTCTTGCAGGATAAGTTCGGTTTCGAGTACTCGGCGTATAGTTTCGGGCTCACTGCCGTCCACCAAAAGCTGCAAACCCTTTTTTGCAAATGCATCGTTCTCAGTTTCAGATAGGGTTTCCAAACCCAGCAAACCTTCTTTGCGCGCAGCCACAGCCCAACGCACAATTTGTCGAAGCCCGCCGCTAAAAGGTGCCCTAGGTGGCACGAAAACCCAGGAAAATAAGGTGAGCGAACGTTTTAGGCTCGCCATGGGCGTCTGCAGGATTGCCGCACCCAAGGTACCACCAATTACGATGATGGCCGCGGGTCCATTCAATAAAGATTCCCAACTGCCACCTTCTAAAAAGTTACCGCCTAGAAGTGCAGCAAAGCCGATGAGCACACCTAGAATACTGAGCACGTCCACGTTACACCTCCTGTAGAATTCGTGGACCGATAGCCTTCAAACTAAGCACTTCATCGGTCAAATTGGCCCGAGAAACGGCCATCGGCATGCCATACACAATACAACTGTCCTTATCTTGCGACCAAATTGTGCTGCCTTTGGCTTTCAATAGACGCGCACCTTCACAACCGTCGGACCCCATGCCGGTTAACACTACCGCCAGCACTCGATCGCCAAAAGCATTTGCGGCAGACCCAAAGGTGATATCAACCGAAGGTTTATAATTAACGCGAGCGTCTGCGTCCAAGATCTTAATGCGGCCACCGCGCTTGTCGAGCATTAATTGCTTGCCGCCCGGCGCTAACAAGGCGAGCCCCGGGCGCAATGAGTCGCCATCGGCCGCTTCCCGAACCTCAACATTACATTGTTTGTTCATACGCTCAGCGAAAGCCTTGGTAAAGTTTTCTGGCATATGCTGCACTAACACAATGGGCAGTGGAAAATTTGCCGGCAGGGCTTTCAATACTTCAGGCAGCGCAATTGGACCTCCTGTTGAGGCCCCAATCACTAATAAACTAAGTTTGTTTTTGAGCTTGCCGGGCTCAGATGTTATGGCTTTGGCACGCCCTGGCGACCCGGCGCTGTCTGGGGCTGAAGTTCGACCTGCAGACGCCGCACTTTTTCGTGCGATGGTGCGAATTCGCTGATGTAGTTTTTGTTTTAAAGCCGCTGAATCTCGTGATATTTCAGCGAAGTTTTTTGACATAAAATCAACGGCACCCGCTTCTAAGGCGTCGAGGGTAATACGCGCGCCTTCATAGGTCAGCGATGAAAACATCAATATTGGCACAGGACGCTTAGCCATGATCGCACGCACGGCGGTTACACCGTCCATAACAGGCATTTCGAAATCCATGGTGATTACGTCAGGGCGTAGAGACTCCGCTTTCTCAATAGCCTCTCGGCCATTCGCGGCAATCCCCACAACACTTAAATCTGGATGCTCATCAATAATTTCTTTCAGGCGTTGCTGAAAAAAATTTGAGTCATCAACAACTAGAACCTTGATGGGCATATATTGATTAACCGCTGTATCGTTTCAACATGCTGGGCACGTCGAGAATCAGTGCGATGGTACCATCGCCAGTAATAGTAGCGCCCGCCATACCTGGCGTTCCTTGTAACATTTTCCCTAAGGGCTTAATCACTACTTCTTCTTGGCCAATCAATTGATCAACCACGAAACCCACCCTCTGGGTACCCACAGACACAATCACTACATGAGCTTCTTTGGGCGTTTCTTCAAATGCCGCACCCTGTACCAACCAACGTTTTAGGTGGAAAATTGGAACGGCCTTTTCACGCACCGTAACGCACTCTTGAGAGTCTACGATATTACTTTTAGTGAGGTCCATGTGGAAGATTTCATTCACACTCACCAGAGGCAAAGCGAAAGTCTGCTCGGCCACCATAATCATTAAGGTAGGCATAATGGCCAGCGTTAATGGCACTTTAATAATAATGCTCGTACCTTCACCCATAACTGACTTGATTTCAATTGAGCCATTCAACTGAGTGATTTTTGTCTTCACCACATCCATGCCAACGCCGCGGCCTGACACGTCTGAGATTTCTACCTTAGTCGAGAACCCTGGTGCAAAAATTAGGTTGAACGCATCTGAGTCAGATAGGCGAGCGGCTGCATCTTCGTCAAGCACACCTTTACTCACGGCAATTGCACGCAGCTTGTCAGGGTCCATACCGCCACCATCATCGGTGATGGAAAGTAATATATGATCGCCTTCCTGCTGAGCCGCGAGAATGATTTTGCCCGTGCTTGATTTACCGTTGGCCTCTCGCTCAGCTGGCAGTTCTATTCCGTGGTCAACCGAGTTTCGCACCAAGTGAACCAAGGGATCAGCTAGTGCTTCAACGAGATTTTTATCAAGATCGGTCTCTTCACCAACTAACTCTAGATTAATTTCTTTTTTCAGATTGCGGGCCAAGTCACGCACCACACGAGGAAAGCGACCAAACACTTTCTTAATGGGCTGCATGCGAGTTTTCATCACCGATGACTGCAGGTCAGCCGTTACAACATCTAGGTTGTTCACCGCTTTAGAGAGATCTTCGTCACTACTTTTTAAGCCTAAACGCACCAAGCGGTTGCGCACCAACACTAACTCGCCAACCATATTCATAATGTCGTCGAGGCGCTGAGTATCAACCCTTACCGTGGTTTCACCAGCAGCCACATTTGTTTGCGCACCACCCTCTCTAGCGCCACGTGCGGCTGGAGGAGCTTTTGCGGGCGCTTCAGCGGCCGCGGGTTTTGGTGCTGCAGCAGGCTTTGGTTTAGCAGCCGCAGGTTCTGCTTTGGCTGGAGCTTTTGCAGCGGGGGTCGCCTCCGATGCTGCCGGTGCTGGTGCGCTAGGGGCTTTGGCGCCCGCGGGCACCTTACCCTTGCCATGCAGCTCATCGAGCAGCGCATCAAATTCGTCTTCTGTAATTAGGCCTTCGCCACCCGCCGCTGGGGCAGCCGTTGGCGCCGCTGCTGAAGCTTCTTTACCGGGGCCCTTGCCTTTACCGTGCAGCTGATCCAGTAAATCGTCAAATTCACTGTCTGAAATAGCATCGCTTTGTTCGCCGCCCGCTGAGCTAGCGCTTGGGGCTGTGCCGCTAACGGGTGTTGGTGCTTGGCCCTTGCCATGTAGTTGATCAAGAAGATTCTCAAACTCATCTTCCGATATTTCATTGCTATCGCCCGCACTATCAGGAATCGGGGCAGCAGCGGGGGCCTCAGTACTTTTTTGATCACTGATGGCGTCAAGTAGGTTTTCAAATTCAGCGTCAGTAATGTCACCTTCGGCCGCTGGAGCATCAGGAACCGCAGCCTCTGCCTCAACAGGGGCAGCGCTCGCGCCATCTTCAAGGTCTTTTAGCGACACTAAACGTTCGAGCGAGGCAATCAATTCAGGGCTCGCGGGAGTCAACTCTTGCTTTGAGGATATCTCACCAAATTGTAAATTAACCGCATCGAGAGCCTGCAGTACAACATCCATCAACTCAGAATTTACTTCGCGCTTACCGTTGCGGAGAATATCAAACAAGTTTTCCGTTACGTGACAACAATCCACCATAGCATTTAGTTGGAGAAAGCCAGCACCGCCCTTGACTGTGTGAAAACCACGAAAAATGGCGTTCAACAAATCGGTATCGTCGGGACGCTGCTCCAGATCCACTAGCTGTTCAGACAACAGCTCTAGAATTTCCCCTGCTTCTACAAGGAAATCCTGGAGTATTTCTTCGTCATCACCGAAACCCATTCAGTGCTCCTAATTATTTGCGGGACTAAAAACCAAGGCTGGACAGTAAGTCATCTACTTCATCTTGGCCTGATACTACATCATCACGCACATCAGCGTGAATTTGTGGCCCTTCTGCCTCTGCGGCACCTACAGTAGCTTTGACTAGCTTATCGGCTTCATCGCCTAAACCTGTAACTTCTTCTACTTGGCCTGCAATACGCACTAAACTAACGAGATCTCTCTCAACGTCGCCAATTAAACCAATCACTCGTTTCAGGACTTGCCCGGTTAAATCTTGGAAACCCTGTTCGAGAATTATATCTTGCAGATTTTTATTCAGCTGCTGAGTGCCCGTACCCGTTTGCTGGAGAAAGTCATCCATGCGACGGTAGAGCTCTCTAAATTCATCTGCGCTCATCTCCCGGCGCTTTAAGCGACCCCACTCCTGGTGAAGTTGTTCAGCTTCTTGGCCAAGATTGAGCGCTATAGGGGCAGACGCCTCCACCATATCCATGGTTTTGTCAGCGGCTTTTTGTGTTAAATCAATAACATAGGAGAGGCGGTCTGTAGCATCCTGAATTTCGGAGCTTTCGACAACTGGAGGTTCAGAGTCAAGGTCAGCGTCGACATGAAAATTAACTATGGCACTGTGCAGGCCTCGAGTAAGGCGCCCAACGGCCAGAAAGATATGGCGATCACGGGTCTCAACCATGCTTTGGATAAGCTTGGAGGCCTCTTCGTAATTATCGCCCTGCAGTTTTTCAATAAGCATCTTGGCGCAATCTTGCAGCTCAGTGATGAACTCCTGATTCGCGTCCGTATTCGATTCTTGTTCCATTGCCGCGCCTTAATTATCGTTATAGGTTAGCCGTCGACACGTTCAAAAATCTTATCGATTTTTTCCTTGAGGGCTTGAGCAGTGAAAGGTTTAACAACGTAACCATTAACACCGGATTGTGCCGCCTCGATGATTTGGTCACGCTTAGCTTCAGCGGTCACCATCAACACCGGCAAAGAAGACAAATTGGCATCTGCACGCACAGCCTTGAGCAGATCAATGCCTGTCATACCGGGCATATTCCAATCGGTCACTAAGAAATCAAAGTCGCCATTTTTTAGCATTGGCAAAGCTGTGACGCCGTCATCAGCCTCTTGAGTATTTGTAAACCCAAGATCCCTCAATAGGTTTTTAATAATCCGTCGCATCGTCGAAAAATCATCAACGATTAGGATCTTCATATTTTTATCCAATTCAACCTCCGTCTTCCCTTGTGTGGGATCCCGCTTACTAATGAGTCTAGTAGCTGATGTTAGGGTAGCCAGTTTTCAGCATGAAAAGTGCCTAATACGATCAATTAATAGTCAAGCTCTTGATAAACCAAGCTTTTCACCTTGAAATTTACCGATTTACACCACAACGTGCAAAGGTACTGAGTTTGATCTAAAGGGTCAATCTTTCCCTTGCCAATCCTGCAGTCGCGCTCGTAAACGCAGAGCCGACTGACTGTGTATCTGACTCACCCTGGATTCACTAACACCGATAATTTCGCCAATCTCTTTCAAGTTCAGTTCTTCATCGTAATACAAGGCCAATACCAGTTTTTCCCTCTCAGGTAATTGTTTTATCGCCTGAGCCAAGGATTGCTTTAATGATTCTCGCTCTAAACCTTCTAAGGGGCCCAAAAAAGCCATGCTCACCGAGGAATTAACGGCGCGACCGTCATCTTCACCAAAATCTTCTTCATAGCTAAATAAACGGCTGCTGTTGGCGTCTTGCAGCATGGAAAAATAATCTTCAATAGGCACACCAAGCTGGTCCGCCACATCTTGGTCCCGTGCATCACGACCTGTGCGAGCCTCAACAATGCCTATTGCCTCGGCCACTCGCCGAGAATTGCGGTGCACTGAACGTGGGGCCCAGTCACCGCGACGCATTTCATCAACGATTGAGCCTCGAATACGAATGCCCGCGTATGTTTCAAAGCTAGCACCTTTGCTGGCGTCGTATTTTCCGGCCGCCTCTATTAAGCCCACCATGCCAGCCTGAATTAAATCTTCCACTTGCACGCTGGCGGGCATTCTCATCATCATATGATGAGCAATACGTTTCACCAAAGGCGCGTAGTCTTCAACCTGAATCTGGGGTGTTAATTGGCCCGCTTCTTCATACATTGCTAATCTATCCGCCGCAGCCATATCAAAATTCCGTACTGGCTGACTGCAATAACCTCTCTACAAAAAATTCTAAATGCCCTTTCGGATTGTGCGGCAAGGGCCACGCATCAACATTTTTAGCTAAAGTTTTCATTGCCAAGGCTGCTTTTGAACCCGGTGCATACTCCAGCAAAGCCTGCTGTTTTTGCACGGCGCTACGCACATTCTCATCAAATGGAATGTGCCCTGCGTATTGCAGCGCAACATCTAAAAAGCGCTCACACACTTTATTTAGCTTTATAAATAAATTCTGGCCTTCGGAATTAGTGCGGGTCATATTAGCAACCACGCGAAAGCGCATCATGCCGTATTCTTTATTCAGGAGTTTTATTAAAGCGTAGGCATCGGTAATAGATGAAGGCTCATCACAAACAACCACCAACACTTCATTGGCAGCGCGAACAAAACTGACCACGGTCTCAGAAATACCAGCGGCGGTATCAACCACTAATACATCTAATTGATCTCCGAGATCGCTAAAGGCATGGATGAGGGCCGCGTGCTGCTGAGCATTGAGCGCCGCCATTTGCTGCACACCTGACGAGGCTGGCACAATCTTGATGCCACTGGGGCCTGCAACCAAAATGTCTCGCAAGGTTTTTTCGCCAGACAACACATCGGCAATATTATGAGTGGACTTAATACCCAAAAGAACATCGATATTGGCCAAACCCAAATCGGCATCCATTAGTACAACTCTTCGTTGCAGCTGGGCCAGCGCAACACTGAGATTAATAGACAAATTGCTTTTGCCAACACCGCCTTTTCCGCCGGTGACAGCGATGACCTGAACGGGTCGAGTATGATTCATGCGTTCCCCAACTATACAACATCTCGATTCGCCATGAATCGAGTAAAAATTGCCACTTATCTACTTGTCAATACTGACTAAAAAAGGACCGTCAGCGAATATTAAACCCGCTTGATTACATCATTATAGACGCTCTGTAGCCCGAGCTAGGGGTGATTGTGGCACGGTTTCGGCCACACTGGCAAAGCCATTAAACATCTTTGGTTCATCCTGCGGGTTTTGCGCTGCAATACTGACCGCGCGGGTCACTAATTGGTGAGCACGAGCGAGCGCTATATCGTTTGGTATTTGCTGACCATCGGTGGTGTAAGCGAGAGGTAAACCGCTTTCAGCAATAACCCCAATTGCTTCACCTAAGCTGGTGGTTTCATCCAGCTTAGTAAGCACACAACCCCTGAGGCCAGCCAATTTATAGGCACTCAGCGAGGCCTTCATCATTTGCTGCTGACTGTTACAAGACAAGACTAAATAGCTGCTCACAGAAGACTCCTGACGCAGCGCCTTGAGCTGTTGAGCAAGCAGCGGGTCGCCATGGCGGAAACCGGCCGTATCAATCAACACCAAAGAGCAGTGAGACAAACTTTTGAGCACCCCTGGCAACTCAATTTCATCACCTACAACCTTGACCGTCACATTCAGAATACGGCCCAAGGAACGCAACTGGTCGTGAGCCGCCAAACGGTAGGTATCGGTAGTAACCAGAGCCACCTTATCGGCTCCGTGCTTGAGAACATAGCGCGCGGCCAACTTGCCTATTGTGGTGGTTTTACCGGCACCCGTTGGCCCCACCAGCGCAATGACACCGCCCTGATCGGCCACGTCATAATCGACTGTAGGCACTTGATGAGCCAGTGCCGCCATTGCGGCAGGCCAGGCTTCAGCCGCGGTTTGATAATCTTTGGTGGCGATGGCTTGCAGCACTTGATCACTGCTGTGCGAAGAAAGCCCCAAGTTATTCAACTGCCTCCATACACTCGCCTGAACAGGTGAATGAGCCGCCATCTGACCATAATTCATTCGGCCAAGCTGTTCGTGCAGCAAGGCTCTCATCGCCGAAAGCTCTTCCTGCATAGAGAGCAAGGCAGAGTCGTCAGCGGGGTTTTTAGGCTCCGGTGCTTGAACGTTTGAGCGAACACCGGCTGGAGCGAACGGCTTCTGCAATGTAGGAGCCTCCTCCTGTTCAGCCTCGGCTTTGCGGGCACTGAACATACGCTCACGCGCTTGCTCAATCTCGTCCGCAAGCTGTCGAGAGGTTCTTCCTGCGAAAGCCGTCTGAATGGCACTATCATCAATGGGGCCTGCCGGATCATCTGTACGAGCATCAAAATGAGCTTTCACGGCTTCATTAACCGCCGCCTGATCGCCCCATGCGGCATCGCTTATCAAGGGAGATTCGTCCCCCGCAGAACTGTCTTCAGAAGGCACTAAACCTTGAACTTCATCAGGCACACGAGGAACGTCCTCAAGTGTGGTCAGCAGCTCTACCCCTTTGGGGTGTCGTTGGCTGGACAAAATCACCGCGTCTGCGCCCATTTCCTGGCGCACCAGTTCTAAGGCTCTTCGCATATCGGCTGCTATAAACCGCTTAACCTGCATGGTGCTTCTCCATCAATAATTGCGTCGTCTGCTTGTATTACTCACCGCCAACACTGGCTTCAATGGTGATCTGCTTGTTCTCAGGTATTTCGTTATAAGCCAGTACATTTAGCTCTGGAATACTGGGCCTCATAAATTTCGCCAACATGCCTCTCAGTGGTGCCGCCACCAATAAAATAATGGTCTTACCAGCCATTTCTTGTTTTTGTGCGGCTTCAATCAGAGACTGCTGTAGCCGCTCTGCCAGCGAAGGCTCAATAAAGGAGCCATCACCCGCGCCAGCTTTTTGTGCCTGTTGCACAGACTGAAGCAATAACTGTTCCAAACCGGGCTCCAAACTGATGACAGGTATGTTCACGTCAGCCCCCACAAGGTCTTGCACTATTTGACGACTGAGGGCCACCCGCACTACAGCGGTCAAAGCGGCGGGATCTTGACTCTTTTCGGGATGTGCCGCCAAAGCCTCGGCAATAGAGCGCATATCGCGCACAGGCACCTGCTCTCGCAATAAGCTCTGCAATACTTTTAACAATATGTTTAAGGTGACCGTGCCAGGCACTAAGCCTTCGACTAACTTGGGCGATTTGTCAGCCAACTTATCAAGCAAGGTCTGCACATCCTCATGACCAATGAGTTCATGGGTATGCTTCTGGAGAATTTGATTCAAGTGGGTAGCAACAACGGTGCTGGCGTCCACCACTGTGTAGCCTAGTGTTTGCGCTTGATCTTTTTTGCTGGCTTCGATCCATACAGCGTCTAAGCCAAAGGCCGGATCTTTGGTTTCAATGCCGTCAAGCTTGCCAAACACTTGGCCTGGGTCTATCGCTAAATCACGATCTGGCTGAACTTCGGCTTCGCCAACTGCCACCCCCATCAAGGTGATTCTGTAGGCATTAGGCAGTAAATCCAAGTTATCTCGAATGTGCACTGAGGGCACCAGAAAACCCACCTCTTGTGACAATTTTTTCCTGACCCCTTTGATCCGACTTAACAACTCTCCGCCCTGAGATTTGTCTACCATCGGTATCAGGCGATAGCCCACTTCCAAGCCAATCATGTCAACGGCCTGTACATCGTCCCAGCTAATTTCAGGTGTTTCCTGAGCTGGTGGAAGTGCCGGCGGCGCCCCGGCATCAAGGGTTGTTCCAGAAGGCATATTGCGAGGCATATTCGTAGGGTTTGCAACAGCCCCTTCATCACCTGCGTCAGTTACTAGTGTTCCTTGAGACTTACGGTGATGGATATAGTACGCCAAGCCACCTGCGACTGTCGCAAGCCCCAAAAAGGAGACGTGAGGCATACCAGGAATTGAGCCCATCAAAAACAAGATGAGGGCAGCGACACCCAGAGCCTTTGGAGAGTCGAACATTTGGGTGAAAATTTGGTTGGTTAAACCTTCATTGCTATTCGCCCGAGTTACCATAATGGCCGCTGAGGTTGAGAGCATCAAAGAAGGAATCTGTGCAACCAAACCATCACCAATGGTGAGCAAAATGTATTTTTCTAAAGCGTCGTTAAATTCTAGGTCATGCTGAAGCATGCCCACGCTAAGCCCGCCAATCACATTGATGACAAGAATCATAATGCCGGCAACAGCGTCACCTCGAACAAATTTTGACGCACCGTCCATTGAGCCATAGAAATCGGCTTCGTTGGCGACATCATCTCGGCGGGTCCGCGCTTGGTCTTGATCAATCAAACCGGCGTTCAAATCGGCGTCAATGGCCATTTGCTTGCCCGGCATAGCATCGAGTGTGAAGCGGGCACTTACTTCAGAGATTCGCCCAGCACCCTTTGTCACCACCACAAAATTAATGATCATCAAGATCAGGAAAACGACGAGGCCCACAGCGTAATTACCGCCAATGACCACCTCACCAAAAGCTTGAATTACCTTACCGGCAGCATCACCGCCATTGTGCCCTTCTAGCAGCACCACTCGAGTGGAGGCCACGTTGAGGGCCAAGCGCATGAGTGTTGATACCAGCAAAATTGTTGGGAAAACCGCAAAGTCCAAGGGCCGCATGGTGTAGATACCCACCAGTAAAACCACAATAGACAAGGCGATATTGAAGGAAAAAAACATGTCCAGCAGGAAAGCCGGTACGGGCAGCATGAGCATACCCAACAACATCAGCAGGAAAAATGGGATGCCCAAATTACCCTTAGCCAACATACGCACACCGTCAAAGGCCTGCTGACGGTTAAAATTACCTAAATTGAATGATGATGCCATAAGTACGGATTCTTGACGCTTCTCTACTGTGAACCGTAGACATCGCAAGAACCATACCGTTTTTAGTCATAGCTGAAAATGAGACTCAAACTAAGGCCGAGCGCCTCAATATGAACGAAGAGGCTTAAGCTTTCGCCCTCGTGTATCGGAGAAACACCTGTATTAGTGCTTTCCCCTTCATATTGAAGACTAAGCCCACGAGCACCAAGATCACGCCATACCACTGCAACAAGGTAATGTGCTCGTCTAAAAAATAAGCGGCACTGGCTAAACCAACCACTGGCACGCCCAGAGTTAGAGGCGCTACAGTCGACGCTGGATAGCGACTAAACAAATAGCCCCACAAGCCATAGCCTAGCACCGAGGCCGCCAGCGTAAGATAAATTAGCACACCCGCCGACACCCAACTAAAAGATTGCAGACTGGCCACTATCAGTTCCGGCCCCTCTACCCAATAGGACATCAGCAAGAAAGGCAGCGGAGGAATCCAAGCCGACCATACAACCAAACCCACGCTGGAATTGTAACCTTGTAGAGAAATTTGCCGATTGACAATATTGCCCGCCGCCCAGCAAGCCGCTCCGGCCAGTGTCAGCCCAAAACCAATAGCGGTCATAGTGCCCACGTTATCGGTTCCACCAATTAGCGCCAGCCCACAGGCGGCAATTGCAATTGCCAAAATTTGGTAGGGTGTGAAGCTCTCGTGAAGATATATTCGTGCAAACAATAAGGTAAACAACATCTGCGCCTGCAAAACCAGCGAGGCTAAGCCTGCTGGCATACCGAAAGACATGGCACTAAACAGCAGTGCAAATTGCCCGAAGCCAATGGTGAGACCAAACGCACACAGTAAACGCCAAGGAATTTTTGGGTTGGCAACAAACAGACTACCGACAAGCGCGAGAAGAACAAAACGCAAACCGCCCATCAATAAAGGCGGGAAATTTTCCAAACCCCAGGCAATAACAACAAAGTTGAAACCCCAGACCAGGATAATAATCAGGCCTAGAATTGAATCTCTTACGCTCATTCAGCAATGACCTCTAAGCAATCTTATTTAGCAATCTACTTTCACACCCGCTTATGTGCTAAATAGCTTAAATCACTTCACTTTAACGCGATTATTCGCATCGCGGCTTTGACGAATTAATTCGTCACCCATAGGTGGTTTGGCCAATTTAGCTAGGCGATCATACAGCACAACGTTGACGGTGGCCGCCAAGTTGAGACAGCCGATGGTCGGGATATAAACAACGGAATCAGCGGCGTCAATAATGGCTTGGTCAAGCGTGCCATCTTCTGGACCAAATATATAAAAAGCATTTTGAGGATGCTGAAATTCGAGCAGAGAACAAGCCCCCTCTACCAGTTCGACACACACCACAGAGGTGTTTTCAGGGGCACTTTGAACAAGGCATTCAACACCCAGCAGAGGAATATCAATACTGGCGTTTTGGGTGTCCGTATTGAATCGAGCCGCTCGTTTGTAGCGCTCGCCGGTATAAAAAACCGAACCAGCTTGAAAGCAACCGGCGGCGCGCATCACCGCGCCCACATTCGTAGGGCTCTTGGGGTTACTCAGCCCTATACTAATCTTTGACTCTTCCATCTTGCTGACTCTGCTCGTGCTCATATGATTTCAAGGGGCCTTACTATAACGACCCAAGAAATTCATACAAGCGCCAAGCAGAGAAACTAGGGAGAGAAAGTAAGGTGCTTAGGCTAACTCTCTCAGCACCAGCCCCGGGGCCACAGTAACCACCTTCCGACAACTATAAACCCCCAAACCTCCCACCAGTGCCGCGCCAAGCAACGGCCCCAAGAGCCACAGTTCATAGTGAGGCTGAACTGGGATATTGAATACCCAAGCTTGTAAGCCCAACAACAAAACCTCTGTGCCAATCACCGCCAGCACACCGGCAAATAAACCTAAGCTCGCAAATTCCACAGCTACTGAGCCTAAAATTAATTTCCGACGACTGCCCAATGCACGAAGCAAGCCCGCCTCCTGCATTCTGCTATCCATGCTCGCATTGACAGCGGCAAACAGCACCAATAAGCCGCTGGCCAACACCATCCATAACACCCCTTCAACGCCCGCACTCACCCTCTCAACAATGGTGCGAATTTGAGCGATCACTTTATCCATTTCGACGACAACAATGGTGGGTTGCTCATGTAATAAATCGTTGATGAAGAGCTTTTTCTCAGGAGGTAAAAACAAGCTCGTTAAATACATTGGCGAATAACCATCCAGCGCACCCGGCGAAAACAGGAAGTAAAAATTAGGTCGCATACTGTCCCAGTTTAAAGAGCGAATACTGGCGACCCTCGCATTCAACTCGAGCCCTCCCAAACTAAAGCTAATCTGATCTCCGATGTTCAATTGCAAATCTTCTGCAATGCCCTTCTCAACCGAAACACCCCACTCATTGGGAACGCTGGGCGACCACTGGTCCCACCACACGCCATCTGTGATTTTATTGTCCTTGGGCAACTCGGTCGCCCAACTTAAATTCACTTCACGACGCCATGCTTCGCTGCGTTTGTTTTCGGGTTCAGCTTGATTAATTTGCTGGATACGGCCTCGAACCATGGGATAAAGCGCGCTAATTTCAAGTTCATTGTTTTCTGCCAGCGTTTGAATAGGGGCTACTTGCCAGGGCGCAATATTCACTAAGAAATGGTTGGGCGCATCCTCTGGCAGCTGAAATCTCCATTCATCAATTAAACTTGTTCGCACCGTACTCAAGGTTAAAAGCAACATAAATGCGGTGGCGAAAACAAGTATTTGCACCAGACTCTGCCCACGTCTCCGGTCGAGACTGGCCAGCGCCAATCGCCAGATGTGGCCTTTTTTTGCGGCCAACTTGCGCCCTATGTTGAGTAGCACACCGGCCCCTAGCAGCGCCAGCCCTACAATCACACCGAGCCCCGCACTAACGCTGCCCGTCAATCGTAAATCTCCGCTGTATATCCAGATTAAACACAGCACCGCACTCACACCCAAAAGAGCCTGCAAACCATTGCGCAAAGGCTCAACCGGCATATCGCGTCGCAATACTTTCAGGGGAGGCACCACAGGTAAATGCCAAAGCGGCGGCAGAGCAAAAAACAATAAACAGACAAAGCCTGTCAGCACCCCGATAAAATAAGGTTCGGCCCCTCCGAGTGCTAACTCAATGTTAAACATTTGACTGGCCAGAATTGCCACCGCTCGCTGCAGTAACTCACCCACAACAAGGCCCGCTCCCGATGCGAACAAAGCTAGCAGAAACAACTGAGCCGCATACAGACTGCGAATACGCCAAGCGCCCGCTCCCAAACTTTTTAACAGCGCTACCTGGTCCACATGTCGAGCCGCAAAGCGCTGAGAAGAAATAGCGATTGCCACACCCGCCAGAAGCACCCCAATAACACCGGCCAACATCAAAAAACGCTGCCCCGTTCCCAGAGTTTTAGACAAGCCCCGTTGCGCCGACTCCAAATCGACAACTCGCTGATGCTCCGTAAGCTTAAGCTCCAAATCCGCCAAAAAAGGTTTTAACTGAGCGTCTGGTGCCGCCAGCAACCATTGGTACGACACACGACTGCCAGGTTGAATCACTTCCGTGGCTGGGAGGTCGGCCGCATTCATCAACAAACGCGCACCAAACAAAGAAAAACCATCCCCTCTATCGGGCTCACTTATTACCACACGAGTAATTTGCAGAGAATGCTCACCCACAAAAACAGTATCACCGAGCTTAACCCCAAGCAGTGGCAACAAACGAGAGTCTACCCAAGCCTCGCCTTCAGGAGGAATGTTGGCCGCGACACGCTGCTCCGCAACGTTCGTCGAAAAAGGCACATCGCTCACCACCAAATTACCCACCAGCGGATAGCCTGGCGTTACCGCCTTAACCGCCGCCAAATGCATATCGTCACCCGCAAAAACCATCGACGAAAATGACGTAACTTCAGCATGCTCCACACCCGCTTTATCAGCGTCGAGATGCCACGCCGGATCAAAAGGCTTTGAGCCTCGAACAATTCTATCGGCACCTAAAAAGCTGTTAGACTCCTTGATTAAAGCGTTTTCAAGGCGATCGGTAAACACGCCAATGCCACTGACAATGGCTACCGCCATCAACAGCGAAAAAGCCAGAATTTTGACCTCGCCACTCCGCCAGTTGCGCCACAACAATCGTAGAGCCAGCATTACGCACACTCCTCAGTAAGCAATACTTTGCCGGCTTCCAACTGCATACGACATTCACAAAGAGAAGCCAAACGCTCTTCATGGGTCACCAATACCAACGTCGTTCCCTGCTCTCGATTGAGATCAAACAACAAATCAATAATCTTACTGCCCGTTACCGTATCAAGATTACCCGTGGGTTCATCCGCAAACAAAATAGCTGGCTCACTGGCAAATGCCCTGGCAATAGCCACCCGCTGCTGCTCCCCACCCGACAATTGTTTGGGGTAATGCTGCAAACGCTCAGCCAAGCCCACTCGCTCAAGAAACATCTGCGCCTTATCGCGAGCACCCGCAACACCATGCAACTCCAGTGGCATCATCACATTTTCCAGCGCACTTAAACCTGGCAGCAACTGAAACGACTGAAATACAAAGCCCACACTACGAGCACGCACCGCCGCGCGGCCCTCCTCGTCCATCGCCGTAATCTCATCACCATCCAGCGTAATCGAGCCAGAACTGGGCAAATCCAGGCCTGCCAGCAGCCCCAGCAAAGTGGACTTTCCCGAGCCAGAAGCCCCCGTAATGGCAAGACTTTGCCCCTTATCCAGACTCAGCGATACCTCATTGAGGATGACCAACTTGCCTTCAGCCGAGCGAACTTCTTTGCTAACGTGGTGAGCTTTAATCATAGCGATGGTGTTACCTGTGAGAAATAATGGCTCGATTGTTTATGCTAGCGATACACAAGTCAAAACCGTTCACAATTCTTTACCCATAAACTACCCAACAAGACCTTACCTCCCGCCGAGTAACTTGCTTTAATACACCCAAGAACCCAAACAAGAGAGCACCATGATCAAGATACTGTCCCAAGCCTTCATCCTACTCCTGCTGGCGTCGCCAAGCTGGGGGAAAACCGTCTTAGTGCTCGGCGACAGCTTAAGCGCAGGCTATGGCATATCCGTGGAAGATGGCTGGGTAAACCTATTGCAGGAAAACCTCAATGACACCAGCTCCAGCCAGCACAACATAATTAACGCCAGCGTAACCGGTGAAACCACCGGCGGCGGCTTAGCCCGTCTCCCGGCCCTACTGGCCAAGCACCAGCCTGACATCGTAATTGTAGAACTAGGTGGCAACGACGGATTGCGTGGTCACGCCATCAAAGTCATGCAAAAAAACATACTTAGCATCGTTCAACTAAGCCGTGACGCCGGCGCACAAACACTACTGCTCGGCATGCAAATTCCCCCAAACTACGGCCGGCGCTACACCCAACAATTTGCCAGTGCCTACAACAAAATTGCCCAGGCACAATCACTTCCCTTCGTCCCCTTTTTCCTAGACAAAGTCGCCCTAAAAAAAGCTTGGATGCAAGCCGACGGCATCCACCCAAATGAAAAAGCACAAGCCCAACTCTTAGCCAACGTACTCCCCCATCTAAGTCCAATACTGCAGTAGACACCCAAAAAATAACTCAAGCCACAGAACTAAAGGTCCTAGAGGGCGGCAGAACTCGAGGTCATTCAGGGCGCGTCTTAAGCTTGTAAAGTTACCCAGCCGTTTTTAGCGAGGACTGTTCGAATCCCAAAAATTGCGGCAGCAATTTCCGATGGCGCAGCCACCCGTAGGGGAAGAGAGCGCCTTAGCGCGCTCTTATCGGTTTTTTGCGCAGCAAAAAAATGGTTGAGTTCCGCAGTGGCTGGGTAGCTTTACAAGCTTGCGCCCGACCTCGAGTTCTGCCGCCCTCTAGGGCCTTGATTTTGGGCCTTGCACCATAACCAAAGCCCCCCTAAACAGCCTCCAAATACTCCACCATCAACTGCAAAGACCGCCGCCCACGAAACTCATTCACATCCAAGCGATAAGCCAGCCTAACCTTCTCAGCACCCTCATTGGGCCACTGCTCAAGATCCACATTAAACGCAATCCCGTCCAGTAACTGCTGTCCCTGTGCATCAGTAGCCACCACCAACTTCAAATGCTTCACCCCCACGATTCTCTGCTGAATCAAATAAAACTCACCATCAAAAACCGGCTCAGGAAAGTGCTGCCCCCAAGGCCCCGCCTCCCGCAAAGTTTCCGCCATTCCCAAACTCAAATCCGACTCCGCCAGAGCCCCGTCGGACAAAATACAAGCCTGCAGGTCATCGGCCGTCAACTGCCGGCGCACCTCATCATCGAAAGCCTGCCGGAAATCATCCAAACGAGCCCTATCGAAACTCATACCCGCCGCCATCGCGTGACCACCAAACTTACTTAACAAACCTGGGTGTCGAGTGGCCACCGCGTCCAATGCATCACGAATGTGCAAACCCGGAATCGATCGCGCAGACCCCTTAACCTCCGTTTCCCCGCTGTTTGCAAATGCTATCACCGGCCGGTGGTAGCGGTCTTTTATTCTCGAGGCCAAAATACCAATGACCCCCTGATGCCAAGTGGGATCATACAAACACATCCCCCATGGCAGCTCCCCTCCCTCCTGATTCAAAGCCAGCTTATTCAGGCTGGCCAGAGCCTCGTCCTGCATCCCCCCCTCAATCGCCTTTCGATCGCGATTAAGATCGTCTAACTCCATCGCCATTTCACGGGCCAAGTCAGGCGAGTCACACAGCAAACATTGGATGCCCAGAGAAATATCGTCCAGCCGACCCGCTGCATTTAAACGCGGCCCCACAGCAAAACCCAAATCACTTGCAACAATACTGTTGCGCTCCCGACCTCCTACATCCAAAAGTGCCAGCAAACCGGGCCTTGCGCGACCTGCTCGAATTCGCCGCAAACCCTGCTGCACCAAAATTCTATTATTGTCATCAAGGGGCACAACATCCGCCACCGTACCCAAAGCAACCAAGTCGAGATAATTCGCCATATTGGGTTCTGCGATAGCCTGACTCTCGAACCAAGCCGCTTCTCTCAAACGCGTACGAAGCGCACTCATCACATAAAAAATCACCCCCACACCCGCAAGATTTTTACTCGGAAACTCACACCCCGGTTGGTTCGGGTTCACAATTGCGTTGGCCTCAGGAAGCGTGGCGCCGGGCAAATGGTGGTCAGTAACAATCACGTCGATGCCCTGCGCTCGCGCAGCGCTAACACCATCAATACTAGAAATGCCATTATCAACAGTAATGATTAATTGTGGCCGATACCCCGTCGCCACTTTGACAATCTCTGGCGTCAAGCCATAGCCGTAGTCAAAGCGGTTAGGCACTAAAAAATCCACCGACTGTAAGCCCATGGCCTGTAATGCCATTACCGCAACAACACAACTCGTGGCGCCATCAGCGTCAAAGTCACCCACAATCAATACTCGTTGCTGGGCCTCAATGGCTTCGAACAAGCGGGCTGTGGCACCCTCGAGTCCTTTCATTGTTTTGGGACTGTGCAAGGCCTTTAAACTCTGCTCTAACTGACTATCTTCACTTACCCCTCTGGCGAGGTAAATTTTTTCAAGCAGCTTCGGTAGGGAATTGGCGAAAGCCGCAAGCGATAAATCTGGATCGCGGCGTTGGATTGTTTTATTCATGTTTGAAACTCAGCTCTAAAACCAGCCATCAATTTTGTTGTCTAGGGTCTTTTTGCACTGCTTTAGCTGTGGGCCGTAGCTCGCTGCCCGCCCTTCTACCTTGCGCGCTACTCCCAATAACCAAGACTTTTTCTTATAGGTTTTACGCTTAAAACCGCCACGCCCCTCATGATAGGCAAGATATTGATTATAAGTGTCCCACTTAGACACTTTTAGCTGCCGCTGAGTGCCGTTGGTATACCAGCCCACAAAATCTATCGCATCGTCAAAGTCGTCCCGATCGGCTCCATAGCGACCCGTACTTTTTCGATAGTCCTGCCAGGCAGGGTTTTGCGCCTGCGCATAGCCATAGGCCGACGAACGTCTAGGCAGAGGGACGAATAAAAACCAATTGCGCGGCGGTTTGGCGTCGTGCACAAAGTGGGACTCTTGATGCATGATGGCCATCATCACGTGTATAGGGGTACCCCAGCGCTTATTCGAGTCTACGGCCGCCTCATACCAGTCAGTCTCACCAAGAAAGATGCTACATAGGTTTTGTGTATTCGTGGGGCGGTAGGTGGTACAACCGGAAAATACGCTAGTCACGAAAAAAATACCGAATATTCGAATTGTAAATTTCACAGCGCTCTTTTTCATAGTATATTCATGCATTCGTTTAATAAGAAGGAATTCAAAAGCTGGCCTAATACTACAGCCCCTAGTCTCAAGATCAAAAAAAATAAACACAAATGAAGCCGATCACAGGATTACAAGCACTATGAAAAACCCCAATGCCGGTGCGGACATCGCCTACGCAAAACCGCTTTACCGCGGATACGTTCTCGCCGTACTCATGTTGCTGTACGCGTTCAATTTCATTGACCGGCAGCTACTGGTTATCCTACAAGAGCTCATTAAAGAAGACTTGGGCCTGAGTGATACTCAACTTGGTTTACTCTCTGGCTTCACCTTTGCTTTATTTTACGTAGTGTGCGGAATACCCATTGCGCGCTGGGCCGACAAAGGCACTCGACGGAATATCATTTCCCTGGCCGTAGTCATTTGGAGCGCAATGACAGCGGTAAGCGGACTAACTCAGAACTTCGCACAGCTACTGCTCGCCCGTATTGGCGTTGGTGTAGGTGAAGCGGGGGCCAGCCCGCCCGCTCACTCCATGATTTCAGATATCTTTAAACCTGAGCGCCGCGCGACGGCACTTTCAATCTACTCTGTGGGCTTGTATCTCGGCATTCTGGCGGGCTTTCTTCTCGGAGGCTGGCTGGGTCAATATTATGGCTGGCGTGTTGCGTTTATGGTCGTAGGCCTGCCTGGAATACTTTTGGCTGTATTAGTGATGCTTACCGTCAAAGAGCCCACCCGCGGATGGTCGCAAAATGTGGCCGTGAGCGATGAGCCCTCGCCGCCATTCATGGATGTGATGCGTCTTCTGTGGTCTCGACGTTCTTTCCGCCACCTAGCGTTTGCATCTGGACTGAGTGCAATGGTTAGCTACAGCACATCAAACTGGCTGCCCTCTTATTTCATCCGCAACTTTGATATCGGCATGGGCGAACTGGGTACGTGGTTAGGTTTGGCTGTGGGCATCGCCGGAGGCGCTGGTACTTTTTTTGGCGGTTTCCTCTGCGATCGCTTTGGCGTCAATGACAAGCGTTGGTACTTATGGATTCCCGCCATGGGCTCACTTGCTGCTCTGCCGCTGACTATATTCATTCTAAGCACCGGTAACTTGACCCTCGCACTTGTATTCAATTTCTTACCAACCTTTTTATCAACACTTTATCTCGGGCCTATGATTGCGACAACCCACAACTTGGTGGGGCTGAGAATGCGCGCATTGGCATCAGCCATTTTATTTTTCGTTATCAACTTGGTAGGTTTAGGTGTAGGTCCCACCTTGGTAGGTCTGTTAAGTGATGCCATGGCCGAAAGTTATGGCGTTGCGTCACTTGGCTACGCTATGATCGCCACTATTACTGGCGCGACCATTTGGGGCTTTGTTCACTTCCTATTGGCGGCCAAAACACTCCGTGAAGACTTGGCCAATGCGCCAGACTAGCGCGACGTTCAAGCCTTAGAGAGAACTGCACAAGTATGACCCCAACTAACCACACCCAAGACTTACTGTCGCAATGGTTCCCCCAACGCGACAGCCAAAACTGGGTGTTGGGAACGGTTTACAAAACAGAAGGCCCCACCTATCGCAAAGCTGGCGCGATGATGCTTTTCAACGATCTCGGCCAGCAATTCGGCTTACTCAGCGGCGGCTGCCTAGAAGCGGACATACAGCGACAAGCGGCCAAGGTGATGCGTACAGAGCAGGCTCTAACGCTGTGCTACGACGGTAGCGACGAAGACGATGTGTCATTTTTGCTGGGTATTGGTTGCGGTGGCACCGTACACATTGTGCTTCAAGCTCTCAATGCCAATACTGACTATCTCGGTTTAGTTAATGTTCACGAGAGCTTACAGGCAGGTAAAGCCGGCGTTTTATCCCAAGAGATTCTCAGCTCAGGGCAATCGAAAACACTGTGGCTAGAACAAGATTTTCCGTCCCGAGCCGAACTGCAAGAATTCACTGAAGGTTTTTGTTTAAAGAGCCCAATTTCGCCACCCCCTCGCCTGCTTATCATAGGCGGCGGTGCCGATGCTCGCCCGATGCTTTCAATCACCAGTAATTTGGGCTGGAGCACCGTGCTCTGGGATTCCAGGCCAGCAAATGCCCGCCGGGAATATTTCCCAAGTGCCAATATCATTCTCCGAGATTCGATTGACACACTCGCTCAATCAAGCGAAGTACAGCGCTGTGATGCCGCGGTGGTCATGTCTCACAATCTGCAGCTCGATGCCAGTGCTCTGCAGCAGCTGCAGCAACTAGACCTACGTTACGTGGGGCTGTTGGGCCCCGAATCACGTAAAGCCCGAGTGTTGGGGCTTGCAGAGCTCACGGAAACCTCATTGCGGCATCCGATTTCAGGCCCTGCAGGTTTTAGAATTGGCGCTGACCTTCCTGAAGGCATCGCGCTATCTATCCTCGCAGAGTGCCACGCCCAGCTCTTTAAGCACTCTACTTGACCTTAACTCTCCCTTAGAAATTATAGCGAACCTTCGCCATCACCTGCCGGGGCGCGATGTACTCTTCTCCGGTCGCGCTCACCCCAAACACGTCAGTCATGCGAGAGTTAACACCGTCTTCGTCTAAAGCATTCATCGCCATAAAATCTAGGCCCCAAGTACCGCCATCGAAATCGAAAGATGCAACCAAACTGAGCACATCATAGGAATCTACTGAGTCTACTTCCGGGTTGTTAAAGATGCGTTGACTAAAGCCACCTCTGTGCGTGTATTGGACTGTTCCCGCGAACTCTGTCCCAGAATTAAATGTTGTTTCGTAGCGCAGGCTAACATCCGCCGTCAAATCAGGCGATTTAGCCAGCTCGTTGCCCTTTACGTTTTCACGCAAACCATAGCGAATGATTTCTTCGCCAAAGAAAAAAGGCTGTGCCTTGACGTTATCCAAAGCGTCAAAGTCGGCGACAATTTCTGAGTCCAAAGCGGCAACTTTCATATCGAGAATCAGCGACTCTGTTAACAGCACGGTCAATTCAAGTTCAACACCGCTCACTTCCGACTCAGCAATGTTTGCAACGCCACCTTGGAAAGGGTCGGGGTCAGTCGCCTGAAATTGCATATTTTCATAGTCATAGAAAAATGCCGCCACGTTTGCACGCAAACGGCCGTCCATCAATTCTGTTTTCAAACCAGCTTCAAAAGAATTAATGGTTTCGTCTTCATAAGAAGGAAGTACTAAGGCGGGAGAACCATCATCACTGTTGCCGTAGGTTAAGTTACTACCTCCGGGTTTAAAGCCCCGTGTAAATGACACGTATAACATGGCATCTCCACTTAAATCATGTTCCAGCGCCAGGCGGCCCGTCACAGCGTCACTAGAGGTCTGAATTATGTCTGGAGTGGGGTTAAAAAAGTTAGCCACTTTACTATTTACGTCGTCTTCAGTGTAACGCAAGCCCGTGATTAAACGGGTGCTATCGCTAATAGACCAGGTCGTCTGCCCATACAAAGAAATTGATTCGCGCTGTGGGCGAGCGTCAGACACAAAACCTACGTCACCACCAAACACTTCGGGAAAAGATTCCGCAAAGCCGTCAAGCTGTCCATTACGGTTGCTATCAAGGCCCTCACGAATACTAATATTAATTTCTGTATCGAGATAAAAAGCCCCCACAATCCAGTCAACACTACCAAACAAAGCTTCGTTAGATATGATATTCACTTCAAAGGTGCGTGTGGTTTGCTTGTCTGTTTCTGGACTGTATTCACTGATGGTCACTTCTGGATTTGTTAGGTAGCTGTGACGGTCATTATCCCGCTCGATAAGGATGTCGTCCTCCTGCCAGCTGGCCAGTGCTTTTACACTTGCCACGCCCGCGTCCCACTCGTAAATGGCGCCGACAATTTTCGAATCCAGCTCATAGTGCGCGTTAGAATCCTGTGCCAACTTTCGTTCGCCTGGAGTGGGATCAAATATACCCTTAATGGCTGCACCAGCCGATTCCTCGTTAAAGTATTGTGCAAACACTCTCAAGCTAATAGTTTCAGAAAGATCGAACATCCAGTCAGTGCGCGCACTAATATTATTGGCCTCATCCAACTCCTGCCCACTTAAAATATTTTGCGCAAAACCACTGTGTTCATATTTAGCAAATGACGTCCGCATCGCGACCGAATCAGAAACAGGTACGTTCACCGTTCCTCGCACTTTCACCAAATCATAATTACCTACCGTGACATCAGCTTTACCACTGAAAGCTTCCGTGTCCGGCACTTCACTAATTACATTGATTGCACCACCAGTAGAATTCTGACCAAACAATGTTCCCTGGGGTCCACGCAGCGCTTCAATGCGTGAGACATCGATAAAGTCGGTTTGCAGCGCAAAGGGTGACGCTATGTAAATACCGTCCATGTGGTAAGAAACTGAAGGGTTAGCTACCGCATTCTGGTTGGCTTCATTACCAATACCACGTATAGAAATAACTGTTTTGAAACCCTCATTTTTAGCAATTGTCACGCCCGGTGCAATGCCGCTAATGTCCACAAACGAATTAATATTTTTAACGTCTAAATCGCTACCGGTGAGCGCTGTTACCGCCTGAGAAACATCCTGCAGACTCTCTGCTCGCTTCTCCGCAACAACCGTGATTTCTTCCAAGCGCAATTCACCCTGGGCCTGCGACAAACTGCTATAAGCGGCCAAAGAAACCAGACTAATCGCCGCACTTAATGCGCTTCTTTTCACTTGTGTAATGTTCATACTCGCTTTCCTCTATCGTGCCCTAATGACACAGTCGTGATGCCTACCCAGAGCTACGTCTAAGCGCAGTTAACCCTCTGAACCTTTACTCAAACCCTTTGTTCTTACTTTTAAGTCTCGCCGATATTAATCACGCCCCCCGTTGCACACTCAGGTCGTGTTTACAAAATCTGTGTTATGCCTTCGCAATAAGTCTGCTAAAAAAACGCGAACTTAGCGACGAAAACCGCCGCCAGCACATAGACGCTCATTGTCACGTCAGCTTGGCGCCCACTCAGCACTTTAATAATGGCATAAGAAATGAAGCCCAGGGCGATACCATTTGCGATGGAGAAAGACAACGGCATCATAATGGCTGCAATCACCGCCGGCGCCGATTCTGTGAGATCACTCCAGTCGATAGACGCTAAACCGCTGGTCATCAATACAGCCACATATAGAAGTGCCCCGGCGGTTGCGTAGGCCGGAACCATTCCCACCACCGGCGAAAAGAAAATACACACTAAGAATAAACCCGCACACACCACAGCCGTTAAACCCGTGCGACCACCCGCGGCTACGCCAGCCGTACTTTCCACATAACTTGTGGTAGTGGATGAACCGACCATAGAACCAAATAGGCTCGCGGTGCTGTCGGCCATCAAGGCTTTACCCATGCCTGGCAATTTGCCATTTTCGTCCAAAAGTTTCGCTCTCTCAGACACGCCGATCAAAGTACCCGCAGTATCAAACAAGTCCACAAACAAAAAGGCAAATATCACACTAATCATTCCCACATTAAATGCCCCCTGAATATCCAGCTGCATCAACGTTGGGGCCAAGCTCGGCGGCATCGATACAAAACCACCATACTCCACCAAACCCAGCGCTAGGCTTATACCCGTGACTACCAAGATACCAATCATCACTGCACCGGTGACCTGACGATACGAAAGCCCAACAATCAGAAAAAAACTGCTTGCCGCCAACAGTGCCGAGGGCTCGGTTAAATCCCCTAGCTTGACCAAGGTAGCTGGGCTGTCAACCACAATACCCGCTGACTTCAATGCTATGATCGCCAAAAACATCCCAATACCCGCGGCCAACGACTGCCGCAAGGACAGTGGAATGCTATCAATAATCCACTCCCGAACTTTAAACGCACTCAGCAGTAAAAATACCACGCCCGAGATAAACACGGCGCCTAGAGCTACTTGCCAGCTGTAACCCATCTCACCCACTACTACAAAACTGAAGAACGCGTTCAGGCCCATTCCAGGAGCCAGAGCAATCGGGTAATTCGCCCATAGCCCCATAACTAAACAACCCACCACGGCCGCCAGACAGGTACCCACAAACACCGCCCCCGCGTCCATTCCAGCGGCGGCCATCACATTCGGGTTCACAAAAATAATATAAGCCATGGTCAAAAATGTGGTGCAACCGGCAACCACCTCAGTTTTCACTGAAGTTCCGCGCTCACTCAGTTCAAAAAAACGATCTAAAAAACTAGACTTGGGGCTATCGCTAGAACCATTCTGCACAGTCCCTTCCGAGGTGGAATCATCGTTCATTCTTCAATCTCCAATATGCGCTTAGGGTCGTAACAAACAATGCCCAAGATAGCATGGACGCTAAAATCAAAAAATGCGAATTTGGGCAGAAGGAATTTGGTGGTAGCAGAACTCTAGGATAAGCCCAACAGGGGTATGGAGTGAGCTTCATTTGAGGTTTGCTAGGGTCTGTGTAGAGGTTGAATAAGAACTAAGCAATCTAAAAAAAGTGGTTAAAACTAAGGGCTCCGATGGGAGCCCTTAGAGAGGTTTAGTTTCCGTAACTCATTAGGCGCTTATATCGAGCCTCTAACAAATCATCCAAAGACTGCGAACTAAGCTCGTCAACTTGGCGAACCAGTGAAGCTTTTAATCGTTCAGCGACCAGGTCCAAATCTCGGTGCGCGCCACCCAAAGGTTCTGGAATTGTTTCATCAACAATGCCTAGCTCCTGCAATACTGAAGACGTAACACCCATGGCTTCGGCGGCCAGTGGAGCCTTTTCAACTGTTTTCCAAATGATATTCGCACAACCTTCCGGCGAAATCACAAAATACGTTGAATACTGCAGCATGTTTAGCTGATCGCCCACACCGATCGCTAGAGCGCCACCAGAAGAGCCCTCTCCAATTACCGTGCAGATAATTGGCGTGCGCAATCGAGACATCACAGCCAAGTTTTGTGCTATTGCTTCAGAAATTCCGCGCTCCTCTGAGTCGATTCCTGGATAAGCACCCGGTGTATCGATCAGGGTCAGTACCGGCATTTTGAAACGCTCAGCCATCTCCATCAAGCGCAGCGCTTTGCGATATCCCTCAGGCTTCGGCATACCGAAGTTACGGCTCACTTTCTCATTTACACTGCGGCCTTTTTCTTGGCCAATCACCATCACCGGCTTGCCGTCTAAACGTGCTACACCGCCAATTATCGCATTGTCGTCGCCAAAGTGCCGATCGCCGTGCAACTCGTCCCAATCAGTGAACATTCGCTTGATGTAATCAGAGGTATAGGGCCGTTGAGGGTGTCTAGCCACCTGCACAATTTGCCAAGGGCTGAGATCGGAGTAAATACCCTCAGTGAGCTTAGTGCTCTTTTCCCGCAGCTTACTAATCTCTTCAGTAATGTTCAGGTCGTTGTCACTGCCCACCAACTGTAGCTCTTCAATTTTGGCTTCCAGCTCAGCAATGGGCTGTTCAAAATCCAAATAATTCAAATTCATAATTTAGCTATTATCCCGGCTAGTTATAGCTGCACAGAGCGGCGCCGCAAAAAAGTGCAACAATACGCTAAAGCACGCGTCTCGTCGACCTCTGGTGGCTGTTCCTCCCCACAAAAATGACCTAAATCACCGCTCAAAAACCAAACAGCGGCTCAATACAACAGCTCCACACAGGTCTTACCATAGGTGTCGCGTAAGTTTTGTAATAGATCTTCGTCTGGTCGAACCCGCCAGTCTTCACCGAGCAGCAACTCACCCCGAGCATCTGCGCGATGAAAGTCAATTGATACTGGGCAGCGACCCTGCCGATAAGGCTCGAGAATAGCCGCAAGTTGGGCCGTCGCCGTGTGAGGATTCGCCACGAGCCCCGAGGACTGTACAGACACTTTCAGGCCTCGCGTTAGCTCTTCTCTCGCTTCCGCTAAAGTCTTTACACCGTCAGCTCGCATTTTCAACATACCGCTGTAATCGTCGTGGCTCACCTGCCCGGCAATTACCAGCAGACTATCTTTTACCAATTTTTCACGATGCGCATCATAGGTGTCTGAAAATATCGCTACCTCTAAACGCCCAGAGCGATCATCTAGAGTCACAAACGCCATGTTATCGCCGCGCTTGGTTTTCATTACCCTAAAGGCAACAACCAAACCCGCAATTCGCTGAGATTGCTTATCAGGTTTTAATTCGTTAATGCGTGATGACGCCAAATATTTGAGCTCGGAGCGAAACTGATCAATAGGATGCCCTGTCAAATAGAGACCCAAAGTGTCTCTCTCGCCATTTAGGCGTTCCTTCATGCTCCAAGCACGAGTATCTTTAAAATCGGCATAGACGTCGCCTGCTGCTGCGCAAGGTACAACATCACCAAATAAGTCACTCATACCCGCGTTCGCATTGGCCGCGCTCTGCTCAGCGGCCTTTACCGCCTCTTTCGTTGCGGCCAACATTACGGCACGATCATAATCTAAATCGATTTTTGGGCTGATGCCATCTAATGCGCCACTGCGTACAAGCGCGTCCAGCGCTCGCTTATTCACCTTGCGAGAGTCAATTCGGGCACAAAAATCAAATAAATCACTAAAGGGACCGCCCTTCTCGCGGGCCTCGATAATATTATCTATGGGACCTTCACCTAAACCCTTAATTGCGCCCAGACCATAAATAACATGATCTTCTGCATTTACCGTAAATTGGAATTCACCGCTGTTCACATCTGGTGGCAACAGCGTTAACTCCATGCTGCGACACTCTTCGATGAAGGTCACTACTTTGTCAGTTTTGTCCATGTCAGAAGACATAGTGGCGGCCATAAACTGGGAAGGGTAATGGGCTTTCAACCAAGCCGTTTGATAAGACACCAAGGCGTAGGCGGCCGAGTGTGATTTGTTAAAACCGTAACCCGCAAATTTTTCCACAAGATCAAAAATCTTCATTGCCAAGTCGGGGTCTACACCCTGATCTTTGGCACCGCTTTCAAAAGACTCCCGTTGCTTAGCCATCTCCTCAGGCTTTTTCTTACCCATTGCCCGACGCAATAAGTCGGCTCCACCCAGCGAATAACCTGCCAGCTCCTGAGCGATTTGCATCACCTGTTCTTGATAAACAATAACGCCATAGGTTGGTTCTAGAATAGGCTGCAGCCACTCGTGCTGATATTTCGCATCAGGGTAGGCAACCTCTGCCCTACCGTGTTTCCGATTCACAAAGTCATCAACCATTCCCGAGTCGAGAGGACCAGGACGGAACAGCGCCACTAGGGCAATCATGTCTTCGAGGTTATCGGGCTGTAAACGCTTAATCAGGTCTTTCATACCCCGCGATTCCAACTGGAAAACGGCGGTAGTTTCGGCGGCCTTTAGCAGGCGGTAGGTAGGTTTGTCATCCAGCGGAATGGCAGCGATATCAATGGGAGCCATGCCCTGCTTCACCTGCCGGGCATCAATCATTTTGATAGCCCAATCGATGATCGTTAGAGTTCGTAGCCCCAAGAAGTCAAACTTTACTAAGCCAGCTTCTTCTACATCATTTTTGTCATATTGGGTGACCAGACCGCTACCCGATTCGTCGCAGTAAAGCGGCGAGAAATCGGTGAGTTTAGTCGGTGCGATAACCACACCACCAGCGTGCTTACCCACATTTCGAGTAACACCTTCTAGCTGTTTCGCCATATCCCAAATTTCTTGAGCTTCAGCGTCTACCTCTAAAAACTCTCGCAGCGCCGATTCGCTCTCAAAAGCTTTGCTCAGCGTCATACCAGGGTCCGGCGGAATCAATTTCGACAGTTTGTCGGCTAGACCATAAGACTTTCCCTGCACCCGCGCAACGTCGCGAACAACAGCCTTTGCCGCCATAGTACCAAAGGTAATAATCTGTGATACCGCATCGCGACCATAGGTATCAGCCACATAACTAATCACTTTATCGCGATTGTCCATGCAGAAATCGACGTCGAAATCGGGCATGGAAACCCGCTCGGGATTCAAGAAACGCTCGAACAGCAGGTCGTAAGCCAATGGATCCAAGTCGGTAATCTTTTGCGCGTAGGCCACCAGTGAACCTGCACCAGAGCCACGCCCAGGTCCCACTGGAATATCGTGGTCCTTCGCCCACTGAATAAAGTCCATCACAATCAAAAAGTAGCCGGGAAACCCCATTTGCATAATGATGTTCAGTTCAAAATCCAAGCGGTCAATATAAGACTGATGTTTTTCCTTATATTTTTCATCGGTGGTATCGAGAATAGTCTCTAGCCGCCAATCTAAGCCTTCGTAACTTATCTTCTGAAAAAATACGTTGGTTTGCACCATGGCAAGGTAATCAGCTTCGTGCTCACGCCCTGCCCAGGTCTCTGCCATTGCCTTTTTCGCTGCCGCGTCAAAAGTTGCATAGGGGATTTTTTTAAAATAGGGGTCTTCTTCAAAATCATCAGGAATGGGGAAGTCAGGCAAGAAATAGGTGCCCAGCTGAATATCTAAGTTGCATCGCTCTGCAATATGAACGGTATTAGCCAACGCTTCCGGAATGTCGCTAAACAGTTCAGCCATTTCAGCCGGTGTTCGCAGATATTGCTCATCACTGTATTTTCGCTCTCGGCGTGGGTCGTCCAAAGCGCGACCTTCACCAATACAAACCCGCGCTTCATGAGCTTCAAATTCCTTAGACTCTAAAAACATCACTTCATTGGTGGCGACAACCGGGCACTGTAGAATATCGGCCAGTGCCACCGCCTTATGTAGATGCTCTTCGTCGTTTTCTCGGCCTGTGCGCTGTAACTCCAGATAAAAACGCCCAGGAAAATCGCTCATCCAAGCTGACAATAAAGACTGTGCCTCACTATCACGCCCGGAAATCAAGGCAACTCCAATATCTCCACGTTTCCCTGCGGACATGGCAATCACACCTTCAGAGCATTCCCCCAGCCACTCGCGACGCACAAAAGGCTCACCATGATGTTGGCCCTCCTGAAAAGCGCGAGAGATTAATTCAATAATGTTTTTATAGCCGACAGGGTTCATTGCCAGCAAGGTAATCATACTGGGGTTGCCATCAGCCTCTTCACTGGCAATCCAAAAATCTGCTCCACCAATGGGTTTCACACCCGCTGATTGCGCAGCTTTATAAAACTTAACTAGACCGTAAAAATTGCACAAGTCAGTTACCGCAACGGCGGGCATATCCAGCGCGGCTACTTTTGCTACCAGTGGTTTAATTCGTACCACGCTATCGGCCAGCGAAAATTCAGTGTGAAGGCGCAAATGAACAAAGGACGCTGACATGCTTGAAAGTTCCTTAAGTGGAGGTTGATGTAAGAGTGGCGTCTAGTTCAAGTCGCGCTCTCACTGGGCCAAAACTACGGCGGTGTATAGGAGTGATGCCTTGGACATCGAGTGCCGCCATGTGCACCTTAGTTGGATAACCTTTGTGACCGGCAAAACCATAGCCTGGATAAGTTTCGTCGAAGGCTACCATCTCGCGATCGCGAACTACCTTAGCAAGAATTGAACCCGCACTGATCGCGGCCACCCTAGAATCACCTTTTACTACGGCTTCGGCCTGATAGTCCCACTTAGGAATTTTATTGCCGTCTACTAATACAAATTCAGGCCGAATATGTAATCCTGCGACCGCTCGGTGCATGGCCAATAGACTGGCTTGCAATATATTGATTTCGTCAATCTCGGCAACAGACGCCCTCGCCACACACCAACTGAGAGCACGTTCCTGAATCTCGACAAACAGACTTTCGCGCTTTTTTTCGGTCAATTTTTTTGAATCGGCCAATCCCTCAATGGTTTGATTGGGGTCGAGTATCACGGCTGCGGCGACAACATCTCCGGCGAGAGGCCCGCGCCCCACCTCGTCGACTCCTGCTAACAAGTGACCTTGATAAGTACAGATATAGGGTTCGTTAATCACCGGCTCGCTCTTTTTGGTTTGTGATCAGTTGCAATACGGCATCAGCAGCTTGCTCACTGGCATTGCAGCGCAACTGTAGATGTATGTCTGTAAACTTGTTACGAAGGTTCTGAGCCGCATCGGTATTGTTCAAATATTGAATCAGGGCCTCACCCAAGTTCTCTGGAGTGGCTTTGGCTTGGAGAATTTCCGGAACCAATTCTTGGTCTGCCAGCAGGTTTGGAAGCGAAACATACTTCGACTTTAACAAACGAGAGATAATTGCGTAAGACAAAGGGGCCATTTTATACGCCACAACCATGGGTCGCTTCAACAACAAACATTCTAAAGTCGTAGTGCCCGATGCCATAAGTACCGCGTCAGCGGCTTGCATAACCAACTGCGATTGCCCATCGATTATTCTAATGGGCATTTCAAGGTTATTGGCCAATTGCGTCTCTAGCTGAACTCTTCGCGCAGCATTGGCGGCTGGAATAATAAATTGCAAATTCGGATTTCGCTGCAAACACCACTGGGCAGTTTTAATGAAGACATCACCCAACAACTTCACCTCTCCGCCTCGGCTACCAGGCAGCAAAGCCACCAGCTGAGCCTTAGCTTGAACATCTAAGGCTTCTCTCGCTGACTGCTGGTCAACCTCCAGTGGGAAATCATCCGCCAACGGATGCCCAACAAATTTAACGGGGACCTCGTGCTGCTCATAAAACGCGGCTTCAAAAGGCAGTAGAGTCAACATCAAATCGACGCTTCGGGCAATTTTGAAAATTCTTTTTTGACGCCAAGCCCAGACTGACGGACTCACGTAATGTGCAGTGGGGACGCCCTCCGCCTTCAAGTCACCTTCAAGAGACAAATTGAAATCAGGGGAATCAATACCAATAAACACGTCAGGTTTTTTGTTAATGAAATGACGACGTAAATTGCGGCGAATGGACAACAATTCCGGCAGGCGTTTTAAAGGCTCAATAAAGCCCATCACCGCCAGACGATCTTGAGGGAACAGCGAGTGAAAGCCCAAGGCCTCCATGCGCGGTCCGCCAACCCCTTCAAAGGTGGCGTTTGGGAAGCGTTTAAGCAGAGCCGCCATCAAACCTGCCCCAAGAATATCACCCGAGGCCTCACCCACAACAATACCGATGTGCAGTTCAGACATTATTAGCGGACGATACCACGAGTGGAGCTGCGCAAAGATTCAACCAACAAATCGATACGAGGGAAAGATTCCTGTAAGGCCACCAACTCAAGCAAGGCTTCATCGACGGTTAAACCACGACGATAAATCAATTTGAATGACTTACTTATGGCTGAAATTTCCTCACGACTGAAACCGCGACGACGTAGCCCTTCAGCATTAATACTTTTAGCCGCAGCAGGATTACCGTTCACCATCACATAGGCCGGCACGTCTTTACCTATCGCGCTGCCCATACCCGTAAAACTGTGCGCCCCAATTCGACAGAATTGATGCACAAGGGTAAAACCACCCAAAATGGCAAAATCGCCCACATGAACATGACCCGCTAAGGCTGCATTGTTTATTAAAATACAATTATTACCAATAACACTATCGTGGCCCACATGCACATAAGCCATCAATAAATTATCGTTACCCAAGGTAGTTTCACCGCGATCTTGTACCGTGCCTCGATGGAGAGTGACACCTTCGCGAATCACGTTGTTGTCGCCCATAACCAAGGTAGTAGGTTCACCTTGGTATTTTAAATCGGGGCTTCCTTCACCAATGCTGGAAAATTGGAAGAAGTGATTATTACAGCCTATTTGACTTGGCCCTTTAATAATCACGTGAGACTCAATCTTGGTGCCCGCACCAATCGATACGTCGGGACCGATAATAGACCAGGGGCCCACTTCAACCCCTTCACCTAATACGGCGGAGGGGTCAATTATTGCGCGAGGGTCAATCATAATTCCACCACTCAAGTTCCATCACTTATACTTTGCGATCGGCACACATAATTACCGCTGAAGCCGCCAGTTCATCATCCACGGTGGCGGAACATTCAAACTTCCAAATGCCCCGACGAGACGACAATATTTTGGCATTCAATACCAGTTGATCGCCCGGCACCACTTGACGACGGAAACGCACGCCATCAACACCCGCGAACAAATAGATCGAACCGTCAGCTGGAGTTTTGTCCTGAGTTTTAAAACCGAGTATGCCAGACGCTTGCGCAAGCGCTTCAATAATCATGACACCTGGAAATATCGGCGACTGCGGAAAATGACCATTAAATACATCTTCATTCGCCGAAATATTTTTGTAAGCTTTAATGTAATCGCCTTCCACCAATTCGGTTACTCGATCAACCAACAAAAAGGGATAGCGATGAGGCAAGTATTTCTTGATGCCAGCAATGTCCATCATGAAGATAATGTCCTAATTAATGAGTCGTATACACGAAGTTTATTCGCTGGGCGCCTGTAATTTTTCCAGCACCTTCAGCCTTTGTGCCAGGCTATTCAGCTGGCCATAGCGCACTGCATTTTTACGCCAGAGTGCTGTTTCATCGATCGGTGTACCCGAGGAGTAAGAGCCTGGCCTAGTAATGGATTTTGTCACCAAGGACAAGGCTGTCACGTGCACATTATCAACTAGAGAGATATGCCCCACAACACCTACCATACCGGAAAGCGTACAGTTTTTTCCAATGCGAGCACTCCCTGCTATACAGGTTCCTGCGGCGATCGCAGTATTCGCGCCAATCTGTACATTGTGGGCAATCTGAACTTGATTATCAATAATGACGCCGTCGCCAATTTGCGTATCGGCCAGGGCTCCGCGATCAACCGTGGTACAAGCACCCAGTTCAACGTGATCACCAATAACAACGCCGCCCAACTGATGAATCTTAAGCCATTTTTTACCGTCGGGAGCAAAACCAAAACCGTCAGAACCAACAACTACTTGACTGTGAAAAAGACAAGCTCTGCCCACCACCACTCCATGGTAAAGGCTAACGTTTGCGTGCAATACAGTATCAGCACCCACTATTGAGTTCTGCCCTACAAAACACCCTGCGCCTATTTGCGCTCCCGCTGCAATTTCAGCACCGGAGTCAATCACCGCATTGGCGGCAATGCTAGCGCTTGGGTGCACCCTTGCGTTATCGGCCACCGAAGCGTCAGGATGAATTCCACTCGCCACTCTGGGCGCAAGACTGAAGACCGCCGAAAGTTTCGCATAAGCCAGATAAGGGTTCGCGACGAGTAACTTATTACCCGTGTAATCATCTGCAAAATCAGGGTGCAAAATGACGCCACTGGCCTGTGTACTGACGAGGTATTTACGGTAGTGTTTGTTCGAGAGAAAGCTGAGCTGACCGGGTCTCGCATCGCTCAGAGTCGCTAAGCCCGAAATTTGGCACTCAGCATCACCGACAAGCTCGGCCTGAAGTAAATTCGCCAGCTCCCCCAAAGTTTGAGGGGCTGGCGTTTCTGAAGAGGGAGATTTAAGCATTGGCTGAATCTCCAAATTTCATCGGCAATGTTGACCTGCTTACTTAGCCTTGTTCAGGGCGTCGGTTACTTTGGCAGTAATGTCATATTCAGCATTCGCAAATAAAGCGGCTTTGTTGTCTAGTACCAGCCCAATGCCTTCAGCCGTGATGATTTGCTTAAGAATTTCTTGAGCTTTAGGCGCCAATTCTTTCATGATATTTTGTACTGCTTCGCCCTGTTCAGCCTGAAGCTTTTTAGCAGACAATTGCAAGTCAGCCTGCTTGTATTCAATTTTCTTGTTATGTGTAGCAATTTGCTCTTGAGACCAAGTCATGCCATTGGTTTTCGCTTCTTTGTCTAAGCCCTGAAGATCGGTCTTTAAACTTTCGAACTTGGCTTGCATTGATGAAAATTCAATACTTGCCTGCAAATCTTTAACACGCTGCTTGGCAGTCTCGGTCGACATAATGGCGGCTTGCGCATTGAACACAACTACTTTATCAGCCGCAGCTGCATTAGTAGTGAACATCAATGTAGCAGCAAACAACGACGCAGCGACCAAAAAACCCTTTTTGAAATTACTCACAATATCTATCTCCAAGATCTAATTTTTGTTTTTAATAAAAATGAATGACTGTATTTACAATTCTAGAAAGAGTTACCCAGTGAGAACTGGAAAAACTCTGTCTCGTCATCGTCATGCTCTTTTAATGCTTTGGCAATACTGAAAGTCATAGGGCCAAAACCAGTGATCCAAGTCACACCAATACCCACTGAGGCATTGAGTTCACTAGCATCCACATCGAAACAGTTCAGTTGATTTCTACCACAGTTGGTATCAAACACATTACCTGTATCGATAAAAAACGCCGACTGAATCGAGCGTTGGTCTTTAATAAAGGGCATCGGGAAAATAATTTCCGCACTGGCCTCCACCAAAATATTGCCACCGAAGGGCTGATCATCACGACCAACGGTGTTAGTGATGAAATTACCGTCACTGTCCAAGGCATAAGCTTGGTCAGCCGCGAGAGCAATCAGATTGCCATCAGCATCTTCAGTAATCACTGAATTTAGCGCCGTCAAAGTCGTGGCTGGTGTACTAAGAGGACCTAGCGTATTCCGCTTAAAACCACGAACAGAGCCAAAGCCACCGGCGTAGAAGTGCTCGAAAAATGGCAACTCAGAAGTCGAGCCATATGAATCGGCCCAACCCAGCTTAGTGCGCAAACGCAAAGTCAGCGCGCGTGTTAGCGGTCGGAAATATTGGCCGGTATAACTCAACTTGTAGTATTCCAAATCACCGCCTGGCAAAGATACTTGCAAGGACAGGTTTTGCGAGGCGCCTCGCGTTGCCATCCGGCCTCTGTTAAGCGAAGACTGAGCCCACGCTAGAGTAAAGGAATAGCTGTCAAAGTCATCGCCATTGCGGTCCACAAAACCCTCTGGAGAGGGGAGGTCGAAGTCGGTCAAGGGCACACGCACACTGCTCAAGTCACAAGCCTGTTGAGCACCGCCGTTATCTACACTGTCGAAACAACCATTGTTGTAGTCATCATTGCTAACAGCCCATGAAATATCGTCATCAAAACGTGGGCTAGAAATGATCTCTTGTACCGCAAAATCGCCTGTTTCAATCGACAAGTGGGTGTAACCCAGGCTGAAGTTAAGACGCTCAATTTCTGAAATAGGATAACCAAAACTAACCGCGGCACCGTAGGAATCGGTGGTGTAGCTGGAAACGTTAATTTCCTCATAATCTCGCTGGCGGAAAAAGACATTAAAGCCTCGGCTTACCGCGTCTGGAGTGAAGTATGGGTCTGTGTAGTTAAAGCTGTAAACCGTTTGATAAGAGCTGGTATTCACTTGGAAGCCCACTTGCTTACCCGTACCAAACCAGTTGTTTTGACTGACGTTAGCACCCAGAACCAAGCCGGTTCCTTGAGCATAACCTACGCTGGCACCAATGCTGCCCGAAGGTTGCTCTTCTACGGTGTATTCAACGTCAACAAGGTCTGCGGTTCCCGGCACCTCATTGGTCGCCACCTGCACTTCTTTAAAGTAGCCTAAACGCTCAAGCCAAACCTTAGATTGTTCAATGCGTGCAGAAGAGGCTGAACCTCCTTCCATCTGCCGCATTTCACGACGCAAAACATCATCGGAAGTTTTTGTATTACCGCGGAATTCGATCCTGCGTACGTAGGCACGTTTACCTGGATCGATGAAGAAGGTCACCTTAACGGTATTGTTATCTTCGTCTGTTTCGGGAATGCCTCTCACTTCGGCAAAGGTATAACCTTCGTTACCTAAACGCTTGGTAATGTAATCTGAGGTTGTGGTCATCAAGACCTGAGAAAATGTGGTGTCTTCGCGGAGCAAAATCAAACGGCGAATGAGCGCTTCGTCCAACACTGGGTCGCCCGCTAGATCTACACTGCTTACGGTATATATATTGCCTTCTGAGATATTAACCGTAATGTAAACCGACTCTTTATCTGGGCTAATCGATACCTGGGTGGAGTCAATATTAAAATTGAGATAACCGCGATCGAGGTAGTGAGATTCAATGCGCTCGATATCACCGGTGAGCTTTTCTTTGGAGTATTTATCGTTGCTGCTGATCCAAGACAACCAACCCGTGCTCTTCAGCTCAAACAGTTCGCCCAGTTCTTCGTCGCTAAATTTCTCGTTGCCAACAATGTTAATGTGCTTAATAGCGGCCACAGAGCCTTCATCAACATTAATATTCAAGCGAACCTGATTGCGAGGTAGATCCTCAACACTGGTGTTAACTGAAGCGCCATAACGGCCCTGCGCCACATATTGACGCTGCAGCTCTTGGCTTAAGCCTTCTAAGGTGGCGCGTTTAAAGATTTGCCCTTCCGACAAGCCGTTATCAACCAAACCCTTCATCAAGTCTTCGGTTTTAATGGCCTTGTTGCCTTCAATGTTAATTTCACTGATTGCCGGCCGCTCTTGAACCGTAATGATCAGTACACCACCATCGCGAGCAATTTCGATGTCGGCAAAAAAACCGGAGCGAAACAAAGCCCGTGTGGCGGTTTGAATGTCGCTCGCCGACATATCTTCGCCAATGCGCACAGGCAGTGCGGCAAAAACGGTACCCGCTGACACTCGCTGTAAACCCTCCACGCGAATATCATCAACACGGAAACTTTGGCCAAATGCGACCATGGGAAGAAAAATCAGGCCAAATAAAATAACTCGAAAACGCTGCATATAATTGCTTCTAGTAATGATATTAATTCTTATCGTTGTTGTTATGGTCAAAGTGCTACGACCACCGGCTGCACCCTAATGTCTGACTGTCTATAGGCCCTATAAGTTCAAAGGCCGTCCGCTCCTGGCTCACAAACGCATTATGTCGTTATAAACGGCCAAAATCATGACTCCCAGTACCATAAACAGACCTAATTGGTAGCCCACAAGCTGCACCTTTTCGGGTACGGGACTTCCTTTTAGCAACTCCACAAAATAGTACAAAAGGTGACCGCCATCCAATACCGGGATAGGCAGAAGGTTAAAAACCCCCAAACTCACACTAAGCAGGGCCAGAAACCCGACGTAGTAGGTCCAGCCCGCCTTGGCCGAATCGCCCGCCACTTTAGCAATGGTAATGGGTCCACTCAAGTTTTTCGTCGATATTTGCCCCAAGATCAGTTTTTTGACCGAAAGAAGTACAAAATGCGAGGTTTCCCAGGTTTTATTCACTCCCGCCACAAAGGCCCCAGCAAGAGAATATTCAAAATCTCGACGCATGGACTCTGGCCAAGTGGGAACCAGCGGACTCACGCCAACCTGCCCTTGGGCCTCGCCCGCCTCAGTGACAATTCTCCGCGGAGTAATTGTCAAATCTATGGTTTTACCATCGCGCAAGACTCCAAGGCTCATTAATTTATCTGGCCTTGCACGCACATATTTTACCCAGTCCATCCATTCGGGCATGGGCTCGCCATCGGCACTGAGCACTTTATCACCCTTTTTTAGGCCCGCAGCTTCAGCGGGACTATCGGGCAATACACTGTCTATGATTACCTCAAAGGGCGGTCGATACATTGCTATACCCAAGCCCTTAATAACATCAGGCTCATCAACACCCTTAAGCCAGTCGCTCAGCTCAGCTTCAGACTCATAATTCAAATTGGAATCAAGATATTTGACGGTAAAGGTAATGCGCCCTGTCTCGCCCAAACGCTGCAGTAATTGCTGATGCAAGGCCTGCCATGTGGGCGTGGCTTCGCCATCGACAGCAATTATTTCCTGCCCTGCGTCTAAACCGGCTTGGGCCGCGATGCTAGCCGGCTTTACGGAGCCAATTACGGGCACAATATCGCTGACACCAGGCAATAGCATCACCCAAAACAGCACTATCGCCAGAATAAAGTTTGCGACCGGGCCCGCGGCCACAATGGCAATTCGAGCCCAAACCGATTTTTGCGTGAATGCCTGAGAAAGCAGTTCTTCTGGCACATCGCCTTCGCGCTCATCCAGCATTTTTACATAGCCGCCCAAGGGAATCGCGGCCAGCATAAATTCTGTGCCGTGGCGGTCTCGCCAGCTAAACAGACGCTTACCAAAACCTACAGAGAAACGCAGTACTTTGACGCCACAGCGACGGGCGACGTAGTAGTGACCAAATTCGTGAATGGTCACTAGAACCCCAAGGGCCAATAAAAACGAAATGACTGTCTGTATAGTGTCTAACATTCAAAGTAACTCATTGCGGTGTAATTCGGACATTAAGCCTGCCGATCAACCAGTAATTTCGCAACATCGCGAGCTCGCCGATCGATTTCTTGGACCACAGACAAACTCTCTGGTTCAGAGAGCGGTATGGCTTCAAGGGTGCCATCTATAATTTGTGCGATCTGATCAAAACGGATACGTTCCGCCAAGAAAGCCTCTACAGCCACTTCATTAGCGGCGTTAAGGATCGCAGGGGCCGTCTGACCAGCTTTGGCCGCTTCAACCGCTAAGCGCAGACAAGGGAAGCGCCCAAAATCTGGAGCTTCAAAGTCGAGCCTCGCTGTGGCGACGATGTCTAGGCTTGCCACACCGGAATCTATGCGCTCAGGCCAAGCCAAGGCATGGGCTATGGGCGTACGCATATCAGGATTGCCCAGCTGTGCCAACATGGACCCATCCATATACTCGACCATTGAATGAATAATGCTCTGAGGATGAATCACAATATCTATTTTGTCGGGCGCGCAATTAAACAACCAACAGGCCTCTACTAATTCGAGCCCTTTGTTCATCATACTCGCCGAATCGACAGAAATCTTCCGCCCCATAGACCAATTGGGGTGAGCGCACGCTTGATCCGGTGTAACCAACTTCAAGGTTTCGAGAGGCGTTTGTCGGAATGGCCCCCCAGAACCTGTCAGCAATATTTTACGAACTCCGGCCTCTGCCAGAGTGCCGTGCTGAGCCGGCATGCACTGAAAAATGGCATTGTGTTCACTGTCGATTGGTAACAATACCGCACCTGAATCTGCTACCGCCTGGGTAAATAGGCCACCTGCCATTACCAGAGCTTCTTTATTCGCAAGTAGGACTTTTTTCCCGCTGTTTACAGCGGCTAAGGTAGGCAGTAAACCTGCGGCCCCGACAATGGCGGCCATCACAGTGTCCACCTCAGAGTGGGAGGCCACTTGTGCCAAGGCCTCTTCGCCAAAGAGCACTTCTGTCATCGAGCCCAAACGTTTCAATTCAGCACTGAGCAAGGCCGCTTCATCCGCTCCACTAAGCACCGCATATTGAGGCTTGTGGAGCACACACTGTTCAGCCAATGGCTGCCAGCGTGAATGTGCCGTTAATGCAAAAACCGCGTAGCGGTCAGGGTGGCGAGCGACCACATCAAGTGTACTTACGCCGATAGAGCCTGTAGCGCCAAGTATCGTCAGCTGCTGTAGAGAATCACTCATGATTAGAGGCGCCAGTGGCTGAGTAGCAGCGCCAAAGCAAATACGGGGACGGCGGCGGTAATACTATCAACTCGGTCAAGCACACCACCATGACCTGGCAACAAGCGACTGCTGTCCTTTATCCTCCGATGGCGCTTTACCATGCTCTCCACTAGATCACCCAAAACAGACGCAAGGCTTGCAGGGATGATCACGGCGAGCACCAAACCAAGGCTGTAACCGCCAAAATAGCTCAGTGCAAAAGCGAATAGAGTATTGAGCGTCAAACCACCCCAAAAACCTTCCCAAGTCTTGCCTGGGCTTACATTGGGAGCCAGCTTGTTGCGACCAAACTTACGACCGGCGAAATAACCACCAATATCGGCCAGAGCACAAATTAATACGGACATGAGAATGAACCATGCCCCACCCTTTAAGGTTTGAATGTAGGCCAGCCCCAAAAAGGTTGGCATGAGAATAAGGAAGCCCATGATGGCTCGAGGAAAACGCCCTCCCCAAAGTAGCCCGCTACTGGGGTAACCCTGAACCCACAACAAGGCCACGGCCCACCATCCACAGCCCAGCAATAAAAGTGTCCGTACGTGATCTTCATTTACACCCGAATCACTGCCAAAATCACAGTAATAGGCACTTGCCCACAATATTATGGCCGTAACGAGCACATACAGCGCGCGCTGCCCTCTTCGGCCGTAACCCGCCAAATTTGACCACTCCCACGCGGCAATCAAAACGAAGGTAGCGATAAAAAGGGCAAACAAAGCTTGAGGTAAATAGAAAAGAGCGGAGAGGAAGGCCATCGCTAACAACACAGCCGTTATAATTCGTTGTTTAAGCACCTTTGACGCCCTCTTGTTGATCTACTTGCAGGGGTGCCACTTGATCACCGCTGAGCCCATATCGGCGCTGGCGAGAATTAAATTCCTGCACCGCTTCGTCCAACGCTGCCCCGTCGAAATCGGGCCAGTACTGCTCACAAAAATACAGCTCAGTATAGGCGGATTGCCACAATAAGAAATTGCTAATGCGCTGATCGCCACCTGTGCGAATCAACAGGTCAGGCGCGGGCATGTCTGCCAGCGCAGTGCGCTCATGGAGAGCGTCTTCATTTATCTGGTCAAGGCTGAGAGTCCCGGCAACAACATCGGCGGCTATCTGTTTTGCCGCTTCCGCGATGTCCCAGCGGCCGCCGTAGTCAGCCGCTATCACAAGTGTTGTCTCGCCCTCACACGCCAAGGCCTCGGCTTCGGCAATTGAACGCTGCATGCGCGGGCTAAACCGACTGCGATTGCCCACAATTCTCAGGCGAACACCTTCAGCTTTCAATTTTTTTGCTTCGCGTTTCAAGTAGCTGAGAAACAGCCCCATGAGCGCCTCTACCTCTTTGCGGGGACGCTGCCAATTTTCACTGCTAAACGCGAATAGGGTAAGCACTTCAACATTGTGTTGCTGGCAGGCTGCCATCACATCACGGATACGTTCAACGCCGGCCTTATGGCCCGCGGTGCCCGACTTACCATGCTGTTTGGCCCAGCGGTTATTCCCATCCATGATGATGGCAATGTGACGCAATTGATTAACTGACAACAGACTCTCCAGCGAAACGCTTATATTTCCAGCAGATCAGCTTCTTTTGCGCTTAATGATTTGTCTACTTCACCAACAAATTTGTCGGTGATTTTCTGAATATCATCAGCCGCTTTACGCTCTTCGTCTTCAGAAATGTCCTTGTCTTTTAACAGGTCTTTAACATCAGCAATAGCATCGCGACGACCGTTGCGAATAGACACTCGCGCATTTTCAGCTTCTTGACGCGCCTTCTTAATAAAACCCTTGCGTGTTTCTTCGGTCAGCGCGGGCATTGGAATACGAATAACGTCACCCGAAGTCGCTGGATTCAAACCCAGGTCAGACTTCATAATGGCTTTTTCAATTTCGGGAATTAGGTTCTTTTCCCAGGGGCTAAGCGCCAGTGTACGCGCGTCTTCCACCATGATGTTCGCCACTTGGCTCAAGGGCGTGTCTGAACCGTAATAAGACACCATAATACCGTCGAGGATAGTCGGCGAGGCGCGGCCAGTTCTAATTCTGTTAAAGGCGGCCGCTAGGGCTACTAAGCTTTTGCCCATGCGAGCTTCGGCTTCGGTTTTTATTGAATTAATCATTTTCTGTAGGCTCCTCAGAAGTCTCTTCAATCAGTGTGCCTTCGTCTCCACCCACAACAATGTTGAGCAAAGCTCCAGCTTTATCCATTCTAAATACCCGCACAGGCATGTCCTGCTCACGACACAGGCAGATAGCGGTAAAATCCATCACTTCCAATTTATTGGCAAGTACTTCGTCATAACTCAAACGATCGTACTTAACAGCCGTTGGATCTTTCATTGGGTCAGCACTGTATACGCCGTCAACTTTCGTGGCTTTTAAGACCAGCTCAGCATCAATTTCTATGCCGCGTAAACAGGCTGCTGAATCCGTTGTGAAAAAGGGGTTACCTGTGCCAGCTGAAAAAATCACCACTTCACCATTGGACAGGAAACGCAGAGCGCGACGACGGTCATAATGCTCTACAACGCCGCTCATAGGAATGGCTGACATAACTCTGGTTGAGATATTTGAGCGCTCGAGCGCGTCTCGCATGGCCAATGCATTCATCACAGTGGCCAGCATACCCATGTGGTCGCCCGTAACACGGTCAAGACCCGCAGCACTCAGTGCGGCGCCACGAAATAAGTTGCCACCACCAATAACCAAGCCTACCTGAACACCAATGCCTACCAACTGACCAATTTCCAGCGCCATCTTGTCAAGCACTTTGGGATCGATACCAAAACCTTCACTGCCCATCAGCTCTTCGCCACTAAGCTTAAGAAGAATTCGCTTATATTTCCGATCGCGTGTTGTTGGCATTAATCACTCCAGATTGATAATTTTGCGAGGCAGTTTAACAGCAAAAGAGGCTGAGTGTTACCACTCAACCTCTCTCTGGGGAAAGTCTTGAAGAAGTGCCCGCCCTGCGTGCACTTCCTCTTATTGCCAGTGGCAATTAAGACTTAGATGCTTCTACCTGAGCCGCAACTTCAGCCGCGAAATCAGATTCAGCTACTTCAATGCCCTCGCCCACTTCAAAGCGAACAAAAGTCTGAACCACTGCACCGCCGTCTTTAGCCAACTGGCCAACACTCACGTCAGGGTTCTTAACAAAAGGCTGCTCTAACAAGCTGTTCTCTTTCAAGAACTTCTTGATGCGGCCACCCATCATTTTCTCAACGATCTCGGCTGGCTTGCCTTCCATATCAGGCTGAGCCTTGATAATTTCTTTTTCTTTCTCAACTTGCTCCGCAGGCATGTCATCTGGGCTAACCACTTGTGGGTTAACCGCGGCAATGTGCATAGCAACGTCGCGCGCCAGCTCTACGCTGCCACCTTCGAGCTGAGTCAATACAGCAATACGGTTGTTTGAGTGCAAATAAGAACCAACAACACCGCCCTCAACTAGAGTTATACGACGTACACCGATGTTCTCACCGATCTTCTGAACAAGCGCTTCACGGGCATTTTCCAACTCGCCAGCCATCAAGACGGCAACGTCAGCTTGCTTAGCTGCAAAAGCCGCATCAACAACGGTCTGTACAAAGCCTGCAAAGTTAGGCTCACGAGCCGCAAAATCAGTTTCGCTGTTCACTTCAACCGCGATGCCATAACTGCCATCTTCGGCAACTTTCACAGCAACAACGCCGTCAGCCGCTGTGCGGTCAGCTTTCTTAGCCGCTTTCAGGCCAGAGGCCTTACGCAGGTTTTCAATGGCCAATTCGATGTCACCATCAGCCTCTTTGAGTGCTTTTTTACACTCCATCATGCCCAAGCTTGTGCGCTCGCGCAGTTCCTTCACCATAGAAGCACTAACAGCTGCCATGACTCAACCCTCTTAAATAAATGTGATAGTGGACGCTTAAAAGCGATATAAAATAATCGAAGCAATAGTAAAAAAGGGGCACGAGCCCCTTTTTAGTGGCGATTGCTCGCCTTTACTAGCCCTTACTCAGCAGCAGGAGCTTCGTCGCTTTCGCTTTCAACGTATTCGTCTTTGTTAGCAGGTGCCGCTTGATCAGCGTTAGCGCCAGCAATACAGGCATCGGCAACAGCTTCAACATACAACTTAACGGCACGGATCGCATCGTCATTGCCAGGAATAACGTAATCTACGCCATCTGGGTTGCTGTTGGTATCAACGATACCGATTACGGGTATGCCAAGCTTGTTAGCTTCCTGAATAGCAATGCGCTCGTGATCAACGTCAACTACGAACAATGCATCTGGCAGGCCGCCCATGTCTTTGATACCGCCGATAGAGCGGTCCAATTTTTCCATGGTGCGCGTGCGCATCAAAGCTTCTTTCTTGGTCAACTTCTCAAAAGTTCCGTCTTGGCTCTGAGCATCAAGCTCACGAAAACGACGGATAGAAGCGCGAATTGTTTTGTAGTTAGTGAGCATGCCGCCCAACCAACGATGGCTCACAAAAGGCTGACCAGAGCGAATGGCCTCTTCTTTAATGATTTTCTGCGCCGCGCGCTTAGTACCTACGAACAGTACCTTTTTCTTCTGGCTGCCCATCAGCTTAACCAGCTGAAGTGCTTCATTAAACGCTGGAACGGTGTGCTCTAGGTTAATGATGTGAATCTTATTACGGGCACCAAAGATGTATTGATCCATCTTGGGGTTCCAATAGCGGGTCTGGTGGCCAAAGTGCACACCAGCCTGCAGCATTTCGCGCATGCTTACGTTAGGCATAGTTATTTCCTTTATATCGGGTTAAGCCTCCATAAACCCCGACAACCAACCCATTCAAGCGTCTAACGCTAAGAAAAGGCACCCAGGCTACCGTGTCGGTCTATGTGTGACGGTTATTTACAAGGCATTACTGCCATTCTAGCTGTCAATTTTCCCTCAAAATTCGAGGAATTCACCCACAGCGGCGCGCTTTATACCATAAGCCTTGCGCTATATAAAGTTTTTTCGATTTTCCTGACGAAGGCTGCGCCATGGTTTACAATGCTTCGGTCTGTAAATGGAGCTAACAAGTCAACTATTATGAATGTCACACTGAAAACCCCGGAAGATATCGAAAAAATGCGTATTGCTGGCCGTATGGCGGCTGAAGTACTGGAGTTAATTGGTGAATACGTTGTGCCTGGCGTCACCACCGCCGAGCTCGACCGAATCTGCCACGATCATATTGTTGGCCCACAGAATGCAATTCCCGCCTGCCTCAACTACAAAGGTTTTCCGAAGTCTATCTGCACCTCGGTGAACCAGGTGGTCTGCCACGGGATCCCCTCTGAAAAGAAAACCCTAAAAGACGGCGACAGTATCAATATTGACGTTACTGTCATTTTCGACGGCTTTCACGGCGATACCAGCAAAATGTATTTTGTTGGCGCTCCTCAAGCCCACGCTGAACGCTTGGTACAAGTTACTCAGGAGTGTCTCTACAAAGGCATCGAACTCGTCAAACCCGGCGCTCGCCTCGGCGATATTGGTCATGTAATACACAAGCACGCCACCGAAAATTACTACTCCGTTGTGCGCGAATACTGTGGCCACGGCATCGGACGAGTATTTCATGAAGAACCACAAGTGCTGCACTACGGCAAACCCGGCACAGGGTTAGAACTAAAAGAAGGTATGACCTTTACCATTGAGCCCATGATCAATGCCGGCAAAGCCCAAACAAAGATGAAGCGAGATGGCTGGACCGTAGAAACACGAGACGGGCGCCTGTCGGCCCAGTGGGAACACACACTCGCGGTAACGGCTACTGGCGTTGAAGTTCTCACCGCCCGCCAAGAAGAAAACTTTTAGGCCAAACCCATACGAGCAAAAGCCCCCTTTCTATGAGCAACACCTTCAGTACAGACACGCCTTTTTTCGGTCGCCCCCTGTTCTTCTTCGATCAGGGCCGCTTTCGTCAGTCTCTCTGGGAGGCATCTGGAAAAAACCTTGCCGCCTCTTTGAGCGTTTTCAAAGACGCTATGAGCGCTGCCAACACCCAATTTGATGTGCGTTTCAGAGAAGGTGAAGACATTCGTAGCTTGATCTACGAACGCGCTCTTTTTATAGACTGCATTCTTCATTATTCGTGGCATCAATTCGACTGGGAAGACTCGATCGCCCTACTCGCGGTTGGGGGCTATGGTCGAGGTGAACTCCATCCGTTTTCCGATATCGACCTGCTAATTCTTTTACAAGATGACGAGACCCACAAGCGCGGCGATACCATTCAGAGCTTTCTAGCCTTCCTATGGGACATCGGTCTAGAAATAGGCTACAGCGTGCGCACTATTGATCAGTGCGTAGATATTGCGGGGAAAGACATTACTGTTGCCACCAATCTGCTGGAATGCCGAACCCTACTTGGCAATGAACACCTTCGCGACAAGCTTATAACGGCGACGGGGCCAGACAAGCTTTGGCCTGCCGACACATTTTTCTCTGCCAAGCGTGACGAGCAACTCGCTCGACACCGCAAGCACCACAACACCGAATACAACCTTGAACCCAATATTAAAAATGCACCCGGCGGGCTCCGAGACATTCAAGTTATCTGCTGGGTTGCCAAACGTTTTTTTGGCGTACGCACGCTAAAGCAACTGGACGGAAAAGGATTTTTTACTGAAGAAGAATTTGCCATCCTGCTGAGAGGAGAGGAGTTTCTTTGGAAGGTGCGTTACGGTTTGCATATGATCGCTGGTCGAGCAGAAGAGCGACTGCTATTTGATCACCAACGAGAACTCGCCAGCCTTTTCGGGTTCAATGACAGTAAACGTCTCGCCGTAGAACAGTTTATGCGTGACTACTATCGAGTAGTATTGGCACTGCGAGAACTCAACGATGTAATGCTTAACTTTCTCGACGAAGCCATTTTACACAGAGGCCAATGCCTAGAGGTAAGCCCCATAAATGAACGTTTCCAGCTGCGTGACAACTATATCGAAGCCACCTACACCCGCGTATTTGAAGATGATCCGTCTGCACTGCTAGAAGTGTTTGTACTCATGGGAAAGAACCCCAACATTCAAGGTGTGCGTGCTTCAACTATTCGCTTGATCCGCGAAAACCGTGACCTTATTGACGATGAATTTCGCCAGGACCCAGACAACAAAGCGCTGTTTTTGGAATTTATGCGCTCACCACACAAATTAGTAAGCCTACTTCGCAGCATGAAGCGTTATCGAATTCTTGGTCGCTACTTACCTGAATTTGGTCGCATCATTGGGCAAATGCAACACGACCTATTTCACATCTATACGGTAGACGCACATACCCTGCTTTTAATCCGTCATATGCGCCGCTTTTTAAATTCTGACCTGGCTGAAAAATTTCCCATTGCCACTAAGATTATGAAGCGCATCGAAAAACCTGAACTACTGTATATCACGGGTTTGTATCACGACATCGCTAAAGGTCGTGGCGGAGATCACTCTGCCCTGGGGGCTGTCGACGCTGAAAATTTCTGCCTAAACCATGGCCTCAGCGCCCGAGAGACACGACTTATCTGCTGGCTTGTGGAAAAACATCTGGTTATGTCCGCAGTCTCGCAAAAACAAGACTTATCAGACCCCGAGGTAATCCATAATTTCGCGGCGATTATAGGGGACCGCTCTCGACTCGACTATTTGTATGTGCTCACGGTCGCCGACATTAACGCCACCAATCCGGATCTGTGGACCTCTTGGCGCGCCAGCCTTATGCGCCAACTTTACGAAGAAACCAAACGAGCGCTACGCCGTGGTCTTGAGAACCCGGTAGACCCTCAAGAGTTAATTGAAGAAACTCAGCAAACAGTCATTCAGCAACTCGCTGAAGAAGGCATTTCCGAGGCACAAACTCGCGAATGCTGGGGCTCCGTGGGCGATAGCTATTTCTTGCGTGAAAGCGCCGCTGACATTACCTGGCAAACTCGTGCAATCATTGATGCCAACGAAGACGACCTTATTATTCTGATAAAAGAAACGTCCAAACGCGAACACGAAGGCGCCACCGAAATATTTATTTGCACTCCCGACCGGGAAAACATTTTTGCCGCGGTGGCCAACACTTTAGATCAGTTAGACCTGAACATTCAGGACGCCAGAATTTACATTTCTGACACGGGCTATACCATTGACACGTTCTATGTTCTGGACGAGAACGGCGAGAGCATTGGCAATGACGAGATACGACTGGAGCATATTCGTTCAACTCTACACGCCGAATTAAGTCCATCAGGTGACGACGCCGACATCACTAGTGTTCGCACCCCGAGACAGCTTAAAAGCTTCACAATGCCCACTCGCACATCCATTAGCAGCGACATTCAAAACGGCTTTTCTATACTTGAGGTCATTAGCCCTGACAGGCCTGGTTTGCTAGCCCGCATTGGTGGGGTATTTTTACAATTTGGCATTCACCTCAAAAACGCCAAAATTGCCACATTGGGCGAACGCGTAGAAGACATTTTCTTTATCTCCGACAAAAATGGCCAGCCTCTGACAGACCCAACCCTCTGCCAAGAACTGCAAGACGAAATTTGCCGACAGCTTGATGAAAAAGTTGAATCGGATACGAATGGTATCTACTAATATGAACTCGGACTTAGACACATTACAGCCCTACCCCTTTGAAAAACTCAAGGCCTTAAAAGCGCAAGTAAACGCACCTGAAGAGCTCGAGCATATTGCACTTTCAATTGGCGAACCTAAGCACGCGCCCCCTGAATTTGTACTCGAAAGCCTGAAAGCAAACTTAAACAAAATTGCCGTTTACCCAACCACTAAAGGCTTGCCAGAACTCCGCGAAGCCATTAGCGTCTGGGCAAGCAAACGTTTTCACCTGCAGGCTGACAGCCTTAGCCCTGAAAATAACGTTTTACCGGTTTGCGGCACACGCGAGGCCCTATTTGCCTTCACCCAAGCAATTATTGATCGCAAACGATCACCCCTGGTCATTAGCCCCAACCCCTTTTATCAAATCTATGAAGGTGCCGCCCTGCTTGCAGGTGCAGAACTCCTGTATTTGAACTGCGATAAAGACAATCAATATCTCCCAAACTTTGACGCGGTGAGTGACGAAGAGTGGGGGCGCTGCCAATTGGTGTTTCTGTGTACGCCTGGCAACCCCACCGGCGCGGTAGCCAGTTTGGAACAGTTAAAAAAGCTCATTAAGTTGGCCGATAAACACGATTTCACAATTGTCAGTGACGAATGCTACTCCGAATTGTATTTCGACGAAGCGAACCCACCCCCAGGACTACTGCAAGCCTGTGCCGAGCTCGGCCGCCACGACTACGCTCGCTGCGCAGTATTTCACAGCCTCTCTAAACGCTCAAACCTCCCAGGCTTACGCTCGGGGTTTGTGGCAGGCGACGGCCGTATCATGGAAAAGTTCTTGTTGTATCGCACCTACCACGGTTGCGCCATGCCAGTCGCCACTCAAATCGCCAGTATCTCAGCTTGGCAAGATGAAGCTCACGTGAAGGCCAACAGAGATTTGTATCGTGAAAAATTCGCTGCTGTCCTGAGCATACTCGATGACTGCTTAGAGGTAAGTAAACCCGACGCTGGTTTTTACCTCTGGCCCCAAACCCCTATTGCCGATACAGATTTCGCACAGCAACTCTTTGCACAAGAAAACATAACGGTTTTACCCGGCCGCTACATCGCCCGAGACACCCAAGACGGCAACGCGGGCCTTAATTATGTTCGCCTGGCCTTAGTGGCTCCCTTGGCTCAGTGTATAGAAGCCGCCCATCGCATTAAGCGCTTTGTTGATTCACTGTAAACGGAACCCTTAACAATGCTAAAAAAAGAGCGTGTCACGTTCATCTTGAAAGAACTTCAGACCCGCTACCCAAACCCGCCCATACCGCTGGACCACAAAGACCCTTACACGCTTTTGGTGGCGGTACTGCTCTCTGCGCAGTGTACGGATGAGCGCGTTAACAAAATCACTCCGGCGCTGTGGGCCCTGGCCGACAACCCCTTCGACATGGCGAAGGTTCCAGTCGAAGACATCAAAGCCGTGATTCGCCCCTGCGGTTTGTCCCCTCAAAAATCGAAGGCCATTTCGGTGCTTTCCGGCATGCTGGTGGATCAGTATGAAGGTGAAGTTCCCGCCGACATGGCCGCCCTGGAGACACTGCCGGGTGTTGGGCATAAAACCGCTAGCGTTGTAATGAGTCAATCGTTTGGTGTTCCTGCTTTTGCCGTAGATACTCATATCCACCGCCTGGCTCAACGCTGGGGCCTAACAAGCGGCCGCAACGTAGTGCAAACAGAGAAAGACCTAAAGCGATTATTCCCAAAAGAAAGCTGGAATAGCCTCCACTTACAGATAATTTACTACGGCCGGGAGTTCTGCAGTGCACGCGGCTGTGACGGCACCGTTTGCCCTATTTGCACTACTTGCTATCCAAATCGCACTAAGCCCAAGCAAACACACAAACCATAATGTAAAAATAGTCTATTTTTAATCCTGAATTTGCTATGCTTGTGCGCTGTCATTTCAACAGTCAATATCTCCCAACCAACACTTAAGGCGGATCTTCTCGGTGACCACTCTTTACGGCATCAAAAACTGCGACACGGTTAAAAAAGCTAAAAAATGGCTTGAAAGCCACTCTATCGAATATCGCTTTCACGACTTCAGAGTGGATGGCCTGAGCGAAGCCCAGATAAACGCCTGGATTCAGGAGCTGGGTTTGGACACTCTAATAAATAAACGCAGCACTACTTGGAAGGCGCTCAACGACAAGACCAAAGAAGGCCTAGACGAACACTCCGCTTTGGCCATTATTCTCGAAAATCCGACACTCATTAAACGCCCTTTACTCGACACAGGCCAACAGCGCTTCGTTGGGTTTAAAGACGATATATATGCATCAGCGCTTAGCAAATAGACAGCTCAGAGCCACAACGCTCTTTGTTATCGTTGCGCCACAGCCCAATTAAAAATTAATCAAGGATTCTACTATGAACTCACATTACAGCCTCGCCATAGGTGTCGGCACCCACAACAGTCAAGGCGAATGGTTAGAAGTTTTTTACCCTCAACCTCTCCTAAATCCAAACACTAGTACAGTTGAAGCTATTGCCTCTCTCGCAGGTTATCAAGGCGGAAATGAATCTATTACGCTCAACACAGAACAATTATCGCCAATCGCCGCTGCACTTGATGCCGCAGGCGAAACCAAACAGGCCGAGCTAGCCCGTCAGTTTAGTCATAGCCAGCGCCCCGTGGTGCTCACCATTCTCGCCAGTGATGACGCTCCAAGCTCAGTGCCGGAAGGTTATTTAAAGTTACACCTATTGTCTCATCGCCTAGTTAAGCCACACGCCACTAATCTCACCGGTTTGTTTGGCGCCTTACCCAATGTGGCCTGGACCAACAAAGGCGCTATCGATCTAAGCGAATTGCCTGCACGACAGCTGGAGGCCCGCTTGTCAGGCGAAGTCATCGATGTGTCTTGTGTAGACAAATTCCCTAAAATGACCAACTACGTTGTCCCAACTGGTGTGCGTATTGCTCACACCGCCCGGGTTCGTCTCGGCGCCTATCTGGGCGAAGGCACCACCATCATGCATGAAGGTTTTGTAAACTTTAATGCTGGCACCGAAGGCCCGGGCATGATTGAAGGTCGTATTTCTGCCGGTGTATTTGTAGGCGCCGGTTCAGATTTAGGTGGCGGCTGCTCTACCATGGGCACACTCTCCGGTGGCGGTAACATTGTCATTTCAGTGGGCGACGAGTGTTTAATCGGCGCGAATGCTGGCATTGGTATCCCCCTTGGTGATCGCTGCATTGTTGAATCTGGCCTATACCTAACGGCAGGCACAAAAGTAATGGTATTGGACGATCAAGGAAATACCGTTGAGAGTTTGAAAGCACGCGACCTTGCAGGTAAGCCTGACCTACTCTTCCGCCGCAACTCCACCACCGGCGCAGTAGAATGCAAAACCAACAAAACAGCCATTCAACTCAATGAAGAATTACACGGTAATAACTGATATGCCCAACAGCAGCACTTCAGCACTATCGCCCACCCTGCAGCTTGCTTGCGATCTCATGAGTCGCCGTTCGGTAACGCCTGAAGACGCAGGCTGCCAAGAGCTCATGATTAAACGCTTGGAGGCTATTGGTTTTCATATTGAGCGTTTAAGATTCGAAGAGGTTGACAACTTCTGGGCCATTCGTGGCTCCGAAGGACCTATTGTCGCCTTTGCTGGGCACACAGATGTAGTGCCCACGGGCCCTGAAGCCCAGTGGCAACGCCCCCCTTTTGAACCAGTGATTGAGGATGGCATGCTGTGGGGCCGCGGCGCGGCCGACATGAAAGGCAGCTTGGCCAGCATGATAATTGCCGTTGAAAATTTTGTCGCCGAACACCCAGACCACAAAGGCCGCATCGCCTTTCTCATCACCAGCGATGAAGAGGGGCCTGCCATCAACGGCACCGTGAAAGTTATGGAGTGGCTGGAATCAAATAATACAAAAATTGAATGGTGCATCGTTGGCGAACCTTCCAGCACAAATGCCGTTGGGGACGTTATTAAAAATGGACGTCGCGGCTCGCTAGGCGCAACACTCACGATCAAAGGTGTTCAAGGCCATGTGGCCTACCCACAACTCGCCGACAACCCCATTCACTCACTTGCACCCGCACTCACTGAATTAACCCAGGAAGTTTGGGACAAGGGCAACGAATTTTTTCCTGCCACAAGCTTTCAAGTTTCAAATTTTAACAGCGGCACCGGCGCCACAAACGTCATTCCTGGGCACGTTGATTTAGTTTGTAATTTTCGCTTTTCCACCGAAGTAACAGCCGACGATTTAAAGCAGCGCGCCGAAGCAATTTTGCGTAAGCATGGGCTTAGCTTTGATGTAGACTGGAATTTAAGCGGCCAGCCCTTCCTGACCTCTGAAGGCGACCTAGTTGACGCCGTGGTTGCAGGCATCAAAGCCGAAGTGGGCACCGACACAGAACTGTCTACCGCAGGCGGCACCTCGGATGGTCGCTTTATTGCCCCTACCGGCTCACAAGTGGTTGAATTAGGGCCAGTAAACGCCACCATCCACAAGGTGGACGAATGTGTAAAGGCCGAAGATTTAAATATTCTTAGCCGAATTTATCAACAGGCTTTAGTAGAATTATTGGTATAAGAAAAATGAGTGAACTAACGCATCTAGACAATAAAGGCCACGCTCACATGGTGGACGTTGGCCAAAAGCAGGAGACCGAGCGAGTTGCTTGCGCAGAGGCTTCGGTAGTGATGTTGCCAGAAACCTTAAAGCTGATTATTGATGGCGGCCATAAAAAAGGGGATGTTTTTGCCACCGCGCGAATTGCCGGCATTCAAGCCGCAAAAAAGTGCTCTGAGTTAATCCCCCTTTGTCATCCCTTGATGCTCACCTCCATCAAAGTAGAACTAAACGCAATCGAAGCCGAACAAAAAGTGCATATACTGGCAACTTGTAAACTCAAGGGTCAAACCGGTGTTGAGATGGAAGCACTAACAGCCGCCTCCGTAGCAGCCCTAACAATTTACGACATGTGCAAAGCCGTAGACAAAGGCATGACAATCTCCTCAGTGCGTCTACTGGAAAAAACCGGCGGTAAATCCGGGGACTGGAAAGCCCAGCCATGATTAAAATTCTCTACTTTGCCCGCTTAAGAGACAGCTTAAACCGCGGTGAAGAACAGCTCGAATATTCCGCCGCCATCAATACCGGCGAAAAACTACTGAGCGCCTTAAAAAGCCGAGGCGCTCCTTGGCAAGACGCTTTAGACAAGACCCAACTGTTAATGTCAGTGAATCAAACCATGGCCTCGCCAGACGCTTCGATTCAAGACGGCGACGAAGTAGCCTTTTTCCCACCGGTAACGGGCGGCTAGATAGGCCAAAGAGATAAAAGACCCATGATATCCATCCAACAAGCAGACTTCGATCTAGCCGCTGAATATCAAGCCTTGCGCGCCGACGCCCCCAGCATCGGAGCAATAGTTACCTTTACCGGCCTAGTACGCGATTTCAATCTTGTTGAATCCACGCCAGAAAACACTTCAGTACAGGGTTTGTTTTTAGAGCACTATCCAGGCATGACCGAAAAATCACTGGCGGCCATTATCGAGACCGCCAAAACGCGCTGGAGCATCATTAACACCCGGGTAGTGCATCGTATCGGCGCCATGCACCCCGGCGACCAGATAGTATTTGTGGGTGTTAATAGCGCTCACCGTGGCGACGCCTTCGCCGCCTGTGAATTTATCATGGACTACCTAAAGACCCAGGCGCCTTTTTGGAAGAAAGAGCTCACAGAAGAAGGTGAGCGCTGGGTAGAATCAAGAGACACCGACCAACAAGCCGCCGAGCGCTGGAAAACCGACTGAGCCTGCGGCACGGTTCAAGACTGACACTGCTGAGCGTGGCACCGCCTTGGCCGGCACGGTTGGGGCCGGCACGATTGGAGTCGGCACGGTCGGGGCCGGCACGGTTGGGGTCAGAGCCCATTCTCGCGGTGAGATATCTCAGCCTTGCGCGAGATTTAAGCGAAATTGGCTCTGACCCCAGTTAAGAAACCGTTGGCACGCACTCCGTTGGCAAGACTGTCGCAGCTTACTCCGATATGGGTGGAGTGGTCCCTTTCAACCAGGGGTCAGAGCCAATTTCGCTCTACCACCGTACAAGACTGAGATATCGCACCGCGAGAATGGGCTCTGACCCCACATCGTGCCGGCCCCGCGTCGTGCTGACACCGCACTGCGCCCCCTCACACCCAGCCAAAACCTAGGCCAATAGGAAATTTTGTGCATATTTCCTATTGGAAACATTTGTTGCCAATAAGGGAAATCGGCGTTAGCATGGCGATTTTCACCCCCACCTAGGCAGCAAGCACCATGTCACTAAGCGTATTCGACCTGTTCAAAATTGGCATTGGGCCCTCCAGCTCTCATACCGTAGGCCCTATGGTTGCCGCTCGCCGTTTTCTAGACCATATTGACACCACCCAAAATCTAGAAGCTATTCATCGCCTCACCATTGACCTCTTTGGCTCGCTGGCTATGACAGGCATAGGGCACGGTACAGACACCGCCATTCTTCTAGGGTTACAAGGTGAAATACCCTCCGCTGTCGACACCACCCGTGTTGCACACTATTTACAAGTTATACGTGAGCGCCGCAAACTCAACTTATTGGGTCGCCACAATATTGCCTTCGATGAAACTAAAGACCTCATCTACAACAAAGGCGCCAGCCTCTCACTCCACTCCAACGGTATTACTTTCAATCTTTGGGACGAACAAGGTAACAACCTTGCCCGAGAAAACTACTACTCGGTGGGTGGAGGTTTCGTGATGAGTGAAGAGGAGTTACAGCGAGACCAAATGCTGCCAGAGTCGGAGGAAAACCCACCGGTACCCTTCCCGTTCGAGTCGGCCAATGAACTGCTCGCCATCGGCGAGCGTACGGGCAAAAGCATAAACGACATTGTAATGGCCAATGAATTGGCCATGCGCTCAGAGCCTGAAGTCATTGAGGGTGTTTGGCAGATCTGGAAAGTCATGGAGGCATGCATTGCTCGAGGTTGCCAGACAGAAGGTATTTTGCCCGGAGGGCTCAAGGTAAAACGCCGAGCGCCTAACTTATTCCAAAACCTCACCGCCAGTGCCGAGTCTGGCAATCCAGACGCGCTGGCAGTTATGGACTGGGTGAGCCTCTACGCATTGGCCGTCAATGAAGAAAATGCGGCTGGAAGCCGTGTGGTAACGGCCCCAACCAATGGTGCCGCCGGGGTTATCCCCGCCGTTTTAGCCTATTACTGCAATTATGTGCACAGCCCAGAAATGGGAGGACTAAAGCAGGCGGTGGTGAAGTTTATGTTGACGGCTTCCGTCATTGGGCAATTGTTTAAACTCAACGCCTCCATATCAGCCGCCGAAGTAGGCTGTCAGGGTGAAATTGGCGTCGCCTGCTCAATGGCGGCTGCAGGTCTAAGTGCCGTGCTGGGTGGCAGCAATCGCCAGATAGAAAACGCCGCAGAAATTGGCATGGAACACAATTTAGGTTTAACCTGCGATCCTATCGGTGGCCTTGTGCAAATTCCCTGCATTGAACGCAACACCATGGGCGCGATCAAAGCGATCAACGCTTCACGCTTGGCTCTGCGTGGTACCGGTGAGCAATTTGTGCCTCTCGACAGCGTAATTGAAACAATGCGCCAAACCGGAAGAGATATGCAGGACAAATATAAAGAAACCTCATCAGGAGGTTTAGCCGTCAATGTAGTGGAGTGTTAATGCGCAATTGGAAACAAGCTTTTTTAGTTCATTATACCGCTACACAGCAAACGTCATTTAAGCAGTTTCGACTGGGTGTCATGTTGTTTTTTTTGGGCATGGTCATTGTATATATTGGAGTGAACCTCTGGCAGCCCTCACTGCAACAGGAAATTATTTTAGCTTCGGGCTTACTCTTTGGGGGCATTGGCTTTATCTGGGCGCTAATGGCTCAGATGAGAATGGTGATTAGTCGATTCGTACGCTTTTTTTCTGAGAAAAAACACGACTGACTTAATGGCCCATCAATTCAGGGCATCTTCTTTAAGGTATAAATATCGTATCGCGCGGCTTTACCTTCCATTTGATAGGACGGTGTGCGCTGATCGATGGTCGGTGCCTTTCTCGGTCGCTTCACCAGCACACGATAATTGACATTAGCCAAAGCCAAGGTCAACAATTGCTCGGCGTCATTGTCTTCTCCCACCACCTCGTGAAACGCTTTCATTTCTTTTTTCACACTGGCTGCTTTTTGACGTTCGGGAAACATAGGGTCTAAGTAGATGACATCGGGAGTGTCTTCTGCCCCCTTAGCAAGGTCTTGCTGCAAATAACTTAAGCTATCAATGGGCATCAGCGTCATCAGTGCCAGAGCAGTAATCAATTCAGTATCACCGAGTTCAAGCGCCGCTTGTCGAGCACTTTTCAGACCATGCTCCAGCAAGGCATGCACCACTGGGTTACGCTCATGCATTTGCACTCGACAACCCAATGTGGCCAAGACAAAAGCGTCTTTACCAAGACCCGCCGTAGCGTCTAAAACAAAGGGGCGAAACGCCGACTTCAAGCCAACCGCTTTGGCGATCAGCTGCCCCTTGCCGCCGCCAAATTGACGGCGATGATTAACAGACCCGCTGACAAAATCAGCCCGAATTATTCCCGGAACTTTTTGACCCAAGGCCTGCAAACCCAAACCAACATCATCGAAAACCAAGGCATAGGTTTCGTAATCGATCAATCGAGGGTCTAGGTCATTTTCCAGAGGTAGGGACAATTTTTCGGCGAGCCTTTCAGCTTCGGTCGAGAATGCAGCATTATTGCAAATAACAATCATTAAAAGATCCGGTTAATGTTTAGGCGAGACAGCGACTACCTGCATTATGCAGGTGGAACAAAGGCCTGTAGTGCTAACTGCGCCTTTTCTGAATCTGGACCTTCGAGCATGTCTTCACAGCTGATCGCCTGCAAAATACCTTCGACACTGTATTGGGCAAATATCAAATACTTCTTTTGAATCTCTAGAGGAGACACACAACTGCTAAAAAACACTCTAAAGCCCATTGGATTCTTTGCCGAACCTTTCCATGTTTTAATCAATTCGGCGCTGTACGCGGCGCCTTCAATAACCACAAAGCCGCCCACACTGCTAGCGGGGTTTATTAAATTGCCTGTGCGCAGAACCCTAACCAAGGTAACCACACTGGCGAGGTCATAACGCTCACTCAAAGTAAGTTGCTTAACCGACTGACTTACCTCTCCGTCACCTACCACTGAAGGAGGTTCGGAGCCAAGCGCCACATCTGTATCAAGGGATAAAACCACGGGGCTAAAGCTCAACGTAAACAGCGCTAACAAGGCAAGCATTTGAAAGCCTATGAACTTGCTGGGCAACGATTGATAATGCACCACCTACCTGCCTTATTTGAGTTGGTTTCTGTCAATTATTAGACCACAAACAATGATTTAGTTTCACTGATCATGGACTTGGCATCGTCCAGTATCTGAATCGTTAACTCGGGAGTAAGCTCGCCAAGTGGGAGCTTATGGAACGCGGGAACTTGGTCCATTCGCACGGGCAAAGGTTTGCGATGACGCATATAACTTTGCAATTTCGCCACTTGCACAATGTCGCACATATCCGCACTTGATTTAGGGTCTCGAGCCCAATCAGAGACTTCCCTTGCAACCTGCACAAACTCACTAGGGAATTTCCAATGCTCAAGAATTGTAGCGCCAGCTTCAGCCTGTAATTGTTCTATAACACTACGTAATTTTTCGTCATTCTCAATCAACGCGGGTTTGTTTTCAACGAAAGCCAATACTGCAATAACCCCCACGTTATGGAGAAGCCCGGCCAACAGAAGTTCTTCATCTGAAAAAGCCAGGCCTTTAGTCATTCTCGATATTACAAAACTGATCGACGCCACCTCAACACTGTGCGCCCAAGCCTCGCCCATTAGAGTTTTTAATACAGGGTATTTACTTTCGAATAAATCTCGAATCGCAAAACTCACAACCAGTTGACGGGTATTGCTAAGCCCAAGGCGAACAATGGCGTTACGCGTGGTATCGCACTGTGCCACTCCGTGATAGATAGAACTATTGGCTGCGCGAATTAATTTAGCCGCAATAGCGGGATCGGCATTGACCAAGGTGGCAATTTTTTCAGCGTTAGCATTTGGATCTTCCAATACCTTACGCACTTTCAGGGCTACTTCCGGCAAACTGGGAAGAATAAAAGTGTTGTGTTTAACGGCGGAGCGAAATTGCGCGAGCATTTCCTGCCGCTCGGCCTCTCTAGGGTCCGTATGCTGGTCGATGAAAAAAGCTTCCATCTCCGAGTTACTCTGTTTTCCTTGCTCAGTCTCTAACTGCTCAAGTGTGTCAGCATCAATGATGTAAACTTGCGTATCGCGAACAGTGGTGGCCGTATATTGACGAGGGCGCAAGCGGGAAATTTGCCGCTGAGCCGCACTGTCTTCACCGTCGATTGTCCGTGTGCCACCATCGCTGGCTTTAAGCTCTAGAGCTCCATAACCCAGAAAAAACTCTTGGCTGTCAATGTCGCCATAACTGAATAACGCGGTTCCAGCAGGCAGCACCTCTACGCGCACTTGGCTTGCCAGTAATATCAGCTGATGTTGATCCAATGATTGAAAAGGGACAAATTTCCGTAGACTGTCTGGGTTTGTTACGCCGCGCTCGCTCATAGACGGCCAAGGCTCCATTGATTAAAAGACGCGGCCATTATAGGTAATGGCCCTTCGAGTGGCGACAAAAATTCCGACCTATGCCTGAATTACCGCCTAAATGGGCAATAATTCAAGCTCTACTCGGCGATTCGCCTGACGACCTTCCACATTGTCGTTACTCGCTATTGGATAACGGGGACCGAAGCCACTCACTTGCATGCGCCCTTCAGATACCTGTTTTTGCCGCAAGTAACGAGCAACACTGCCCGCCCGCTGCTCACTCAAGGCCTCATTCAAGGCTAAGCTACCCGTTGAATCGGTGTGCCCTACCACTTTAATTGCGGTCTGATCGTACTCATTCAATACCAAGGTAACGCTGTCCAGTACACCATGGAAGCTTGGGTTAATGTCATGCTTACCTGTGGCAAAGGTAATATTACCCGGCATAACCAGGCGTATATTATTGCCCTCGCGCTTTACCTGCACGCCACTGCCTTGAAGTTTTTCCCGCAGTAAAGCTTCCTGTACGTCCATGTAATAGCCAATACCACCACCTATGGCGCCACCCGCCACTGCACCCGTAAGCACACCCTTCTTACGATCTTTTTTACTGGCTGTAGCAGCGCCAATGATTGCACCGGCCACAGCACCGATGCCGGCGCCTGTTGCAGCCTTACTGGTTTTGGTTTCACCAGTATAAGGGTCAATGGTTTGACAAGAGGCTAGGGTTAAAACACAAAGAGCTGTACACAATTTCTTCATAGCGGTATGTTCCTCAAACGCTCAATAATGAACTGAATAAAATAGACAAAGGATAATGCTGTATGTCTCTGCCGCCGCAAAAGCGCCGCCACAAAGCCAAAATTAGTAAAGCTAAACTTAGAAACTCGCTGTATCTCGTGCTGTACACATTATTTCTCAGCGCTTGCAGCCAGTATGACATCAAAGTGAACGAACAGTTGGTTTACGTCGCAAAAAAAACATTTACAGATTTTAAAGTGACTGACCCCAATCTGCAAACCTGCATCGACCAGACCCTCAAAGACCAAAATGCCACATCGGCCTCGTCTCTAACAAGGCTCGCGTGCACGAGTGCCGGCATTATAGATCTGGAAGGCCTGCGGGCATTCCCACAACTTCAACACTTATCCCTGCACAGCAACCACATCACCTCATTGAGCGAACTGGCCACCCTTAGCGAGCTCAGAGAATTAAATGTGGCTGACAATGCCCTCGTTGACGCAAGCGGCATTTTATCGCTATTAAAATTGGAGAAAGTTGATCTACGTAACAACCCCATACTAGAGTGCCGTGAATTGATACAGCTGCAGAGTTTCACACAGGTAGAGCTACTTAGCCCTAAGCAATGCGATGGAAATACCTAGGCCTCACTATTAGTCTTCAGCGCGGGCAAACATTAAGCCAACAACATTGCGTTGTTGGTGCATCACTTTCATTGGCACGGGCTCTTCGTTGATACGGCCCACAATTTTCTTGAATTGAACGTTCACCACCGTCCCTACAGGCGGGTTGGTTTGATCCTCTATGATAACGGACGCGCCACCATCGGAAATGTCTCTGGCGAAGCCAACAATGGTACCAAAGGCTGGGTGTGTCATCTCCACTCTGATTGATGTCGCACTGCGCTCGAAACGTCTACGTTCATCCACTTTAAAATCTCCATTTTCCTACCGTCCCTCAGAAGCTCATAATATTAGCCTCCGAAAGGAGCAGTGGCCAGCCTCAATTATCACCCAACAGTTCATCACTCAATTAAGCTTCAAATTGAGCCCAAACCTTAGGATATTTACCCATTAAAACTATCCGCTATAAAAAGCTTACCTACGGGGTTTTTTAAGTCGCTTTGATTATAGATGACTTTTTGAGCTAACAGGAACAATCCACAATTTCTGTGGATAAGTCAGTGCATAAGTAAAATATAAGGCCTCGAAACCCCTAGATTTACGCCCCTGCAGCAAACTGATCATTTTCTCACCAGATAAATAAAATACATAAAAATCAATGAGTTGTAGATATTTGCAAGCGTTTTAATAAAAATCAACAGATCAATTCAGAAAGTTGTAAATAATTTTGCGCGGTGTGGAAAACCTTGACAGCTTAGACAGGTTGAAGATTATCTGCACGATAAGCAAGTACTAACTAGCACAAACGTACCAAGCACTTCCAGCAGCAACTGGCTATATTTCAGCCAATTCTAGCCAGTCAAAGCCCTCTTCTTGGCAAGCATAAATTACGTTGCCAGCCTCAGCGGTAACGCCGTCTAATACAGACTTAGCAATTTCGAGAGAATTGTTTTTTTGGCTGATGTGAGCCACCACCAAATGCTGAAGCTGCGCCACATTTAGACGCTGTAGCAAGCCCGCTGTTTGCTGATTACTTAAATGCCCCCACAAGCCTCCTACACGCTGTTTTAAAGAAGGGGGGTAGGGTCCAGAGGCCAGCATCGCGGGATCATGATTAGCTTCGAGCACCAATGCGTCACATACGTCAAAACTGGCCTCTACATGAGGCGTAATACTGCCTAAGTCGGTAAGAATACCTAACTTATGTGTGCCGTCGTCAAACACAAACTGTGCGGGCTCCCTGGCGTCGTGAGGAACTGCAATAGGATGAACCTTGAGACCTTCAAGTTCAAAGGTTTGATAACCTTCAATTAAATGCAGGGAGGGAATTCGCCCCAGCTCTTTGCTTTTAAAGGTACCAGGGGTCATATAAACAGGCGTGCTGTGCTTGCGCGCGAATGGCGCAACACCTTTGAGATGGTCACCATGCTCATGGGTGACCACTATGGCACTAATATCGGCCGCCGTCTTTCCAAGGCGGGCCAAGCGTTGCTCGGTTGACTTAATGGTAAAACCGCAGTCAACCAGCAATAAGCCATTCTGCCATTCGACCAGCGTGCCATTACCTCGGCTACCGCTGCCCAGAGATGCAAATCGCATCTATATTAAATTACGACGCATAATAGTCAGCAAGCGCTTCGCCTGCTTCGGCAGAAGCGGACGCCCCAAAGCATCGCGCACTCGCACTTTAACGAGCTGCTCGTCCTGAGAGACCAGCACCAACAGACCAGGCACCTCCTGCAAATGACCACCTTGGACATTTGACACTATCTCATCAGAAAATAAGGTGCGGTTAGCTTCACTGTCTTCCAGACGTAAATTATTCAGAACCTCAGTTAGCGAATAAGGACTGTCCGCTGATTCTTTTTCACTGCCGCCCCACAAACTGCTGAACCACCCACCTTCTTCATGTGGGCTTACATAAGCAACATAAAATATACTTTTGTCAGAATCTTCATCAAGTAAAGTGAAACCGCCATTTCTAACAGAGTGACCTACTGTTGCCCAGGCACGACTTGCCTCTAAGGCCATAATAAGCAGTGGTTCGCGACCGTCCTTGCCAAAATCTACTTTAGCGCCAACACCAATGGTTTGCGCCATCAATGAAGTTGCCGCGCCACTTTCTTCACTCGCCAGCACGCCAGCTAATTCATCAATCATCCAAGACTCTTTTTCTGAGTCTGAAGAGGCTGATGGCCATGGCTTATTCGCCGAAAGCTCTTCGGAAACCAGCTCACTGGCGTGAAGGATGTGGATTTCAGTACTGTCGGGCTGAACGCCCTGCTCAATGCGAATACGGTAGCGATGACGAGTTGACTCATCGGCGGTGAATTTCAACCAGGCTGTTTCGATCAGGCCCTGTTCTGCACTGGTTAGCACAACCTGCAAACCATTTCCGCTCAAGAAGTTTCTCACTCTCGGCCAAGCCTCACTCGCCGGTGTATTGATCAATACCCAGCGCTTGTCACCTAACTTTTGAATTTTTACTTTCTCGCTCAGCATATTAGCCGCTAAAGGCTGAGGGCGAGGGACTTCAAAAACGTCTCCGTCTGCCAGATCAAATTCGGTAGAATTGTCGCGAGGAATAACATACAAGGGCTGAATAACACCAGCGTCGACACCCTCTGGCAATTTCATCGTTGCCATTTCTTCTGCTTTCAAATAGTCATCGCCGCGATCACGAAAGTACCCTTCCTGACCAAACAACCCACTGCAACCTGACAGGCTGGAGACCAACAAAGCAATGGTGCCAGTCATTAATAGTGAGCGCAAAGAGATTGTTTCTTTTATTGTTGTCATTTAATTTCTCGTTACAGCAAGTTGGCGTTTTGCAACGCCGTGCGTACTACGTTGTGATATTGTGAATCCAGCTGCGTCATTGGCAAGCGAATTCCCCCTTCCATTAAACCCATTTCAGCTACAGCCCATTTAACAGGAATGGGGTTCGATTCGACAAACATGGCGTGATGTACTGGATTGAGATCACGATTAACAGATCTCGCAGCGTCAGCATCACCTGCTTGAGCTAAGGCACACATCTGAGACACTTCGGCGGGCGCAACGTTCGCAGTAACAGAAATATTCCCAGTGCCGCCAAGCAATATCAATTCTACCGCGGTTTCATCGTCCCCGGACATGATATCAAAGCCATCTACACGGCCCTCTATCAGAGTTTTTGCTCTATCGAGATCGCCAGTTGCTTCTTTTATACCAACAATGTTTTTATGGTCCTGTAAACGAAATACGGTATTCGGCAACATATCCACACCGGTTCGACCTGGTACGTTGTATAGAATTTGTGGCACGTCTACAGCGTCGGCTATGGCTTTGAAATGAAGATACAGACCCTCTTGTGAAGGTTTGTTGTAATAGGGGGTAACCAGAAGACAGGCATCTGCGCCTGCCTCTTTGGCTGTCCGGGTCATCTCAATCGCTTCGACAGTGTTATTTGCGCCCGTTCCCGCAATGACAGGGATGCGCCCATTAACCTGCTCAACCACGGCTTTTATAACCGAAATATGCTCACTCACGGTCAAAGTAGATGACTCACCCGTTGTGCCTACGGCAACAATAGCGTCAGTACCTTTTTCTATGTGCCACTCAACCAATTTATGTAGGCTTGCCCAATCTAATTGCTCGTCTGCGGTCATTGGGGTGACTAGGGCAACCATACTACCTTGAAACATTAACTCTCTCCGTGAACAACACTGTGGCAAGCCCTTTTCGGGGCCACATTTTAATGAGCGTAATGGTACTGACGCCCACCACTATACACAAGGTCCGTGATCATCTTTTACGGCCATTGAGTGGGTCTATTTGTTAAAATCTAACATCCGCTGTAAGGGCTTCATCGCTTGACGGCGAAGCTCAGCGTCGACGTGGATCTCGTCGCGGCCTTCTTCCAATGCCCGCACCAGTAGCTCAAGTTCGTTCATGGCCATCCAGGGGCAGCTAGCACAGCTGCGACAAGTGGCTCCGCTGCCAGCCGTTGGCGCCACAAAGAAATCTTTGCTCGGGCTCTTCTGCTGCATTTTGTAGAAAATCCCCTGATCTGTCGCCACAATAAACTTACTATTCGGCATCGCAGAAGAAGCGTTGATCAATTGCGAGGTAGAGCCCACCACATCGGCCAACTCTACCACCGAGTCGGGCGACTCAGGGTGAACAAGGATGGCCGCATCAGGATGCTGAGCTTTAAGTGCTAAAACACCTTGAGCCTTAAATTCTTCATGAACAATACAGGCACTGTCCCACAGAAGCATGTCTGCTCCAGTTTCTTTCTGCACATAAGCGCCTAGATGCTTATCAGGCGCCCAAATGATTTTTTCGCCTTGCGCGTCTAGATGATCAACCACATCCAAAGCGATGCTCGAGGTCACGACCCAGTCGGCGCGTGCCTTTACCGCGGCTGAAGTATTCGCGTACACCACCACCGTTCGGTCTGGATGCTGATCGCAAAATGCCGAGAACTCATCAGCTGGGCAGCCGAGATCAAGAGAACACGTTGCCTCTAGGGTAGGCATAAGCACACGCTTTTCAGGCGTAAGAATTTTAGCGGTTTCGCCCATGAATTTAACGCCGGCGACGATTAAAGTGGAGGCTTCATGAGCCTTACCAAACCGAGCCATTTCCAAGGAATCTGAAACGCAACCACCTGTCTCTTCAGCCAAAGCCTGAACTACAGGGTCGGTGTAGTAGTGGGCAACAAGAGCCGCATTTTGCTCTTTGAGCAGGCGTTTAATCTTGTTTTTAAGCGCAACCTCTTCCTCTGGCGTGTGCTTTGGAGCCAGTTGAATGTTCTCGAGGTGGGCTTTTACCAGGTCGCGCGAGGCCACATCTGGCCTTGCATCTAGAGTTTGGCTTGTCATTGTTTGGTCCACAGTACTTCTAAAGGCCGGTAGTTTAGCATAATTGAGAGGGAGGAATAATGAGATATTAGCGATGATTGAAAAGCACAGCCAATACCGAGCGCGACCATACAGTCAAAGTTAAACTCATTTATCAAAGCACAAAATACAGTGAAGGATTTTCAGACATAAAAAAGCCCGCTCAGAATGCCTGATGCGGGCCTTAATAATGGTGGGCCGTGTGCGATTCGAACGCACGACCAATTGGTTAAAAGCCAACTGCTCTACCGACTGAGCTAACGGCCCAAAAGTGGAACTTATCAAACCTTAGCGTTTTGGGCCACTAAGATCGTCTTTGGAATATGGTGGGCCGTGTGCGATTCGAACGCACGACCAATTGGTTAAAAGCCAACTGCTCTACCGACTGAGCTAACGGCCCAAAGAGGCGCACATAATACTGATTTAATTAGAAAAAACAAGCGTTTTACTCGGTAATATGGGCTCTTTTTGCAAATTTTAATTCACACTTGAAACTCAGCCCGCCTCACTCAGTAATAGCGTGTTGGGTCGTCTAAACCCGCCTCTTGGAAACCCACTCGGCGCAAACGGCAACTGTCGCACAAACCACAGGCCTCGCCCTTGTCGTTAGCTTGATAGCAGGACACTGTTTGAGAATAATCAACGCCCAATCGGCTTCCCTCTTTAGAAATCTCAGCTTTAGAGAGGCTCATCAGTGGAGTTTGAATGCGCAGAGACTCTCCTTCCACTCCCATTCTAGTTGCCAAATTGGCCATGGTTTCATAGGCATTGATGTATTCGGGCCTACAATCGGGGTAACCGGAGTAATCTACAGCATTAACACCAATAAATATGTCGTGGGCCCCCAGCACTTCAGCCCAGCCCAGCGCAATCGACAAAAACACCGTATTGCGAGCGGGTACGTAAGTGACAGGTATAACATCGACACTCTCCCCTTCTTGCTCAGGCACATCAATGCTGTCATCGGTTAAAGCCGAACCACCAATCGAGCGCAGGTCCAACTTAACCACCTTATGCTCTATCGCACCCAATGATTGGGAAGTATGTGCCGCCGCCGCCAATTCAGAGCGATGACGCTGCCCGTAGTCAAAGCCAATGGTATAGCATTCAAAACCCTGCTCTTTGGCCATGGCTAGAACCGTCGTAGAGTCTAAGCCTCCAGACACCAGTATTACAGCGCGTTTTTGGGGTGTGTTCATAATGATCTGTCTTCGTGGAAATTAATAACCGGGCTGGTCGCCCCATAACAACTTGTGAAGTTGAAACTGAAACCTCACCGGCAAATTGTCTTCGACAATCCAATTCGCCAGTTCTTTAAGATCTATTTGGCCGTAGCTGGGGGAAAACAACACCTCACCCACCTTATCAGCCAAAGAATATTCACTGAGTTTGAAGCGTGCCCAATCGTAATCCTGGCGACTGCAAATTACGAATTTAACCTGATCTTTAGAGTCCAATAAGGCAACATTTTCATAAAGATTACGCTCGACTTCGCCTGAGTCGGGTGTTTTCAAATCCATCACCTTCACCACTCGCGGGTCAATGCCCTTTAGAGACAAAGCGCCACTGGTCTCCAGCGACACCTCATAGCCTTGGTCACATAAAGCCGTCAGCAATTCACTGCAAGGCTTCTGTGCCAGGGGCTCTCCGCCCGTTACACAAACAAAACGGGGTTGATAAGACGCTACTTTTGCACAAATTTCATCGAGGCTCATGCGTTCCCCGCCAAAAAAGGCGTACTCTGAATCACAATACTGGCAACGCAATGGGCAACCTGTAAGGCGTACGAATACCGTGGGCAGGCCCGCAGTGCGGCTTTCTCCCTGTAGGGAATAAAATATTTCAGTAATGCGAACGGAAGATTCAGACATAGTCAGTAGTGGCCGGCAGATTGCTGCTTTAAGAATCACAAAGTGATCAAAAAGCGCGCAGTCTACCTAAAAATGAGGCCTATTGGAAATTTTGCTCGATATACTTCTTTGCTAAACGAGCGGCGTCCGAACGGGTCGCGGCCACAGAGTCTAGTAAGGCACGAGATTTTTCCATGTCGCCCAGTAAGTGATAGACCTTACCCAGCTTGAATTGAGTGCCCGGAACCTTACGATGACCTGGAAAACCATCTAGTAACCGAGTGAACCACTGTCGAGCAGACTCTAGATCGTTCTTGAGGAGAAAAATTTCACCGAGCCAATAATGCGCATTTGCCGCATATTTGCCTTCTGGGTGATCAATCAATAAATCACTAAATGCAGTAATAGCCTGATCAACTTGGCGCTGCTTAAGAAGATCGTAAGCAGATCGGTAAGCCTCAGCTTCAGCATCACTACCTGCAACTTTCACAGCGGGAGACGTTGCTCTGCCAGATTGGCCTGACTCAAGCACCAAAGCACTATCACCAGCGGCCAACGGAGCACCACCATTTCCTAGCGCGCTGATTCTGCGATCTAAATCCAGATAGTCGTCCGTGCGCTGCTGTTTCAATCGCTTGAGCTGATGAGCCTGCTCTTCAACGAGACCTCTCAACTCCAGAACTTCCTGCTGTAGCAGTTGGAGCTGATAAAAGCGATCGGCTGAAACGTTAACGGGCAAAGCCTCTGCCGTGGCAGGAGTACTGGAATCGTCAACATAAGACTCTGAAGTCCTTGCCGCTTGGCCACCAATGGGAGTCGATTCCACAACGGCTACTTGAGCCTGAACGGAAACTGCAGCGAACAAAGTCGCTGCAGTTAAAGTCTTGATTAGAGGTCGAGCCACAAGGGCAGACCTCACTACAAAAGAACAATGTGTCATAGTTTGATTTACTTCAGCTCTACACGACGGTTCTGGCTATAGTCACTGTCGCTGCTACCCATTGATGCAGGGCGCTCTTCACCGTAGCTAATCACCTCAATTGAAGAAGTATCAACGCCTTGCAGTGACAAGAAGTCACGTACTGCAATACCGCGACGCTCACCTAGAGCCATGTTGTACTCACGGGTACCTGTCTCATCACCGTGACCTTCTAAGCGAATTGACTCAGGGTTAGCTTTCAAGCGTTCGGCATGAGCGGTCAGCGCTGCACGAGCGGCAGGCTTCAGCATAGATTGGTCAAAGTCGAAGTAAAAAACGGTATCTAATACTACTTCATCTTCCATAGTATCTTCTGGCACGTCGTTTACACCGGCGTTCTCTGATCCACCAACGGTAACGCCTGAATCAGCACCACCATTATTAGCTGAATCCTGATCTTGAGTGCTGGTGCTGGTACAACCCGCCAAAACAGACAGCATCAGTGCAAGACCCAAACTACGCATAGTTGTTACATTGTTCATAAAACACTCCAGTGTTGTGGTAAATAAATTCATTTTAGTTTCTTTAACTAGTCAATAAACGGTGACCAGGCCGGCTCTCTTACATCCCCCTGCTTAGAGGGAAGCCTGAATTTAACACCCGCGTCTAAAGATACCGCGGCCAAAATCCCCTTGCCCCGATAACGAGTCGCATACATTAACATCGCGCCATTGGGCGCTATAGTAGGCGATTCGTCTAAATATGTCTCGGTTAGAATGCGCATATCGCCACTCGCAATGTCTTGAGCCGCAATATGAAACACACCATTTTCTCGGTGAACCATCACCAAACTTTTACCATCTGGCGATACCCGAGGCCGAGCATTATAACCCCCCTCGAAGGTTAAGCGTTCAATACGGCCACTGGCAAGAGTTACTTGGTATATCTGCGGCTTACCACCTCGATTTGAGGTGAAAATAACGCCTTTTCCGTCTGTCGTCCAATTTGGCTCGGTATCGATGGCAAAATGACGAGTAATACGGGTGAATTTCTTACTCGCAAGGTCCAGAGTATAAATCTCAGGATTGCCATCTTTAGAGAGGGTCAGAGCGATGGTTCGCCCATCTGGAGACCATACAGGCGCACCATTCAAGCCTTTGAAATTGGTCAGCTGCTCTCGTACTTGCGTAGCAATTTCCTGCCTGAAAATCGCTGGACGACCGGTTTCATAGGAAACATATACAACCTGCTTACCATCTGGCGACCAGGAGGGAGAGAGTATGGGCTGCTTTGATTCTAATAATAGACGCGGGCGAGCGCCATCTACGTCCGCGAGCATCAGGCGAAACTTGTCCTGAGCTTCGTTGCCATTCTGGAATGCTTCGATATAAATCATTTGAGTGGCAAAAATACCGCGTATACCGGTGATTTTTTCAAAAACCTGATCCGCAGCGTAGTGGGCCAAATCGCGAAGCTGATTCAAACCGGCCTCGAAGGTTTGCGAATGTACCGTGCGCTGACTGAGGATATTAAACAACTCGAAATGCACACTGTACTTATCTGCGCTGCGAGTCACGTTGCCAATCACAAGGTACTCTGCCCCCAAAATACGCCAATCCCGAAAAGAAATTTCGTATTTGTTGCGAGGAAAAGACAGCATGTCATCTTTCGGCAAAGGCCTAAGCAAACCACTTCGACGCAAATCAGCGTTGATAATGGCCGCCACATCTTCGGGCAGCGCAAGCTGCCCCGGAGTACCAAAAGGCACTACCGCAATAGGCGTTGGACTGTCGACGCCTTGCGTAATCTCAATGGTCAGCTGGGCGTGCGCCGCACTCGCCGCGAATAAGGTAAGGCACGCTGCAAATAGCACTGACAGACGGAATAGTGCAGAAATATGTCTCAAATGATTCACTCTATGTATCCGTTATTATTCAAATGATTAGGGCGAAAAAATAATACTATGACTAGAGCCTCAAGTCTTGAGGATTAAACACTAATCTCAGCTGCCTGAAATAGCGCTCAAACACGACAGGATCCATTCCCTGTAGCTCAGGAAAGCGCTCGGCTTTCTGCACCGCCAGCTCTGCCGAACGATCAAAAGCCGAATTTCCGCTGCTTTTAACAATACTCACATTCACCACCTTTCCCGTTGGCACCAAAGCCAACAGAAGCTCAGTTTTCATACCTTTGCGCGCTGAGGGAGGTCGATTCCAATTTTGCTCGATACGAGAGCTTATCTTACTGACATAACTCTGGGCCAAGCGTTCATTTTCTTCTTCAACTAAATATTCGCCCTCTTCATCTAGCTCGGTAAAGAACTCATCTTCTAGCTGTTGACGTGCAAGCTCTTGATCTTTCCTAGCCTGCTCTAACTCTTGCTGCTTGGCTAATTCTAGAGCGGCTTTTTTCGCCTGAGCCTTCTTCAAGGCTAGCGCTTTGGCTTTATCGTCAGCCGCCTTACGCGCCGCGGCTTTTTTCATATCGGCGGCTTTGCGCTTTTTAGCGGCCAGCTTTTTGCGGCGCTCTTCAGCTTTGCGCTTAGCGGCAAGATCAATTTTTTTAGGTTTTTTCTTTGGCGCCGCCTTTTTTGGCGCCTGTGTTTTCAAAGAAACTAATTTAGCTTCCACAAACTTAGGGGTATACACCCGCTGAGTGCTTTGACTGGCAGACCACCCCCAGGTAACCGCTGCCAGCAAACCGAGATGCATAACAACGCTGATGATTATAGGAAGAGAATAAGAAGTAGACCGAGATGCCATTATCGTAATTTACCGCGGTGGCTCTGTTACAAGGCCCACCGAGGGTGCACCCGCTTTTTGAAGCTCTGTCATCAGCCCCACCACAACACCGTAGTCAACACTGTGATCCCCCCAAACCAATACCGGCGTTGCAGGTTTTTGCCGCAGCACTTTGCCCACTGTATTAGTGATTTCCGCCAAAGGCTTTGCGACTTTCTCGTCTTTACCCAAGTTTAGGTAATAGCTGCCATCTTTTTTAATCGATACAATTAAGGGTTCATCTTGTTTTTGGTCGAGCGGTACCGAGGGCGCTTGGGGAAGATCAACCTTCACGCCCTGCATCAACAGCGGCGCCGTGACCATAAACACCACCAACAACACCAGCATCACATCAATGTAGGGCACCACATTGATCTCAGCCATAGGTTTCTTTTTTTGCTTTCGTCCAGCCAACTGACAATCTCCCGAGTATTAATGCCGCTTATTTGGCGTGAACTTGACGGTGTAAAATAGCGGAAAATTCTTCTGCAAAGGTTTCATAGCCATTGCTTAGAGTTTCGGCACGCGCGGCATAGCGGTTATACGCCAGCACTGCGGGAATTGCCGCAAACAAGCCCATAGCTGTTGCTACAAGCGCCTCAGAGATACCCGGTGCAACCGTTGCCAGCGTGGCCTGATGAACACTGGCTAAGCCACGAAACGAATTCATAATGCCCCATACCGTGCCAAACAAACCAATATAAGGGCTCACCGACGCCACACTGGCCAGGAAAGGCAGATGCATTTCCAGCTTTTCTTCTTCTCTTGATACCGCCACCCGCATTGCGCGCTGAGTGCCCTCCATAACCGCATCAGGATCAGCGCCCAACTGCTGACGCAGGCGACTAAACTCTTTAAAACCCGCCCGAAAGATACTTTCTACACCATCAACACTGAGCTGGCCGTCATTGCCCTTCCTGTAGAGCTGGCTGAGATCTATACCTGACCAAAACTGTGTTTCAAAGGCTTTCAGTGAGCGCTGGGCCCGTCGCTGGTAGGTGCCCCGCTGAATAATCATTACCCACGACACAACAGAGGCCAAAAATAATATGAGCATGACCAATTGCACCAGTACGCTGGCCTCGGCGATTAAGCTCCAAATTGAGAGTGTTTCTGCTTCATTCATAATAGATCCGGAATTCACATCAATGATTAATATAACGCGCCAAGGCGCTGTATAGGGTTAAAGGCAAGGCCATTGGTTTCAATGTTTTGGCATTCACGCAAGCTACTTTGATAGATGCTTCACACATCAGTTCCTCCGCGCGTAAAACTTCTTGCTGAAAAACCAAGCTTGCCCGCGACAATTTCGTGATATGAGTGAGCACATTTAAACTGTCGTCCAGCTTGGCGGGTTGGCGGTAGTTCACCTGAGCGGAATGCACCACCAACTGTATGTCGTCTTGAGGCAGTGCGGGCTTATCGAAACCTAAGCTTCTCACTAACTCCGTGCGCCCACGCTCCATAAACTTTAAGTAATTTACATAATAAACAATACCACCCGCATCCGTGTCTTCTATATAGACTCGCAGAGGAAAGTCAAAAGGCTTAAGAGCTGCGTTCATTCAAACGCTCCGGTAGGTTTAAGCCAAAGTGCTTATATGTGTGCGCCGTCACCATCCGCCCGCGAGGAGTGCGGGTCAAAAAACCCTGCTGAATTAGATAAGGCTCAATCACATCTTCGATAGTGTCGCGCTCTTCACTAATAGCCGCCGCAAGACTGTCTACACCCACAGGGCCGCCATCAAACTTCTCGATCATAGCCATCAGCATGCGCCGATCCATATGATCAAAGCCACTCTCGTCAACACTCAACATATCCAAAGCCTTGTCAGCGATATCCCCACTGACAACACCGTCACCTTTAACTTCCGCATAATCTCTCACCCGGCGCAGCAGACGATTGGCAATACGCGGGGTTCCCCGCGAGCGCTTCGCAACTTCAAGAGCTCCCTTTGGATCGATACTAATATTCATCAAACCCGCCGAGCGGCTCACAATATGGGTCAAGTCCGCTACCGAATAGAATTCCAAACGCTGCACAATGCCAAAGCGGTCGCGCAAAGGCGAAGTTAACAATCCTGCACGAGTTGTCGCGCCCACCAAAGTAAATGGCGGTAAATCTAACTTTATCGAGCGCGCGGCCGGCCCTTCACCAATCATAATATCGAGTTGGTAATCTTCCATCGCAGGATAAAGCACTTCCTCCACCACCGGACTCAGACGATGAATCTCGTCGATGAATAGCACATCACCCGGCTCCAAATTTGTCATCAAAGCCGCAATATCACCGGCTTTCTCTAACACCGGTCCAGAGGTCGTCTTCAGGTCCACCCCCATTTCCTCGGCAATAATATTGGCGAGCGTAGTCTTACCTAAGCCAGGAGGCCCAAAAACCAAAGTGTGATCCAAAGCCTCCTCACGCTGTCGTGCCGCGGCAATGAAAATCTCCATTTGCTCACGCACCACCGGCTGCCCCACATACTCAGCCAAACTGCGAGGCCGAATAGCACGATCCTGTTTTTCTTCTCGCTCCTTTGGCGCAGCCGCCACCAAGCGATCTTCTTCAATCATAAAACCCCAGCCTTTTCGTGCATTACATACCTCGCAAAGCCATGCGAATCAACTCTTCACTACTGCCCGCATCATCACCCAACTGCTTCATAACCCGCGAGATCGCCTTACTGGCCTCCGCAGGTTTATAGCCTAGAGAGATCAAAGCACTTTCGGCTTCAGCCATTTTATCCTTACTGCTGGGCGCCTGAGATACCGGCTGACTCGCCGCCTCCATCTCACTGAGCCCCGCTCCCGTGCTCTGCCACTCGCTGACCTTATCGCGCAACTCAATAATTAGCCGTTCCGCCGTCTTCTTACCCACACCCGGAACCTTCACAAGCGCAGCCGTATTATCCTCCATCACACAGCGGGCAATCGTCTCCGCCTCCATGCCTGAAAGAATTGAAATCGCCATTTTTGGCCCGACGCCATTCACCTTAATCAGCGTGCGAAACAAAGTCCGATCCGAAAGCCTCGCAAAACCAAACAACTGCTGCGAAGTCTCGCTCACCGCGAAATGCGTATGTAAAACCACTTCATCACCCAAACTACCCAGCTGATAAAAAGTCGTCATAGGTGCTTGCACCTCATAGGCCACACCTTGCACATCCACCAACAAAAAAGGCGCCTGCTTCTCAAGTAACTTACCCGTTAATCGACCAATCATAACTAGCGCTTACGCCCTTTCAAATTTAAACAATACGCCCGCGTCGAAACGAACGCGCGCTGGCAATAGAAACAAGATGTTGCTGCGTATTAGCATGACAAAGAGCAATGGCCAGAGCATCCGCGGCATCCTCCTGAGGTGTCGCCGGCAACTTCAACAAAGTTTTAACCATATGTTGAACCTGAAGCTTATCGGCTCCACCGTGCCCCACCACCGACTGCTTAACCTTGCGAGCCTCATATTCACTCACCGGTAAATCGTGACTGACCGCCGCCACAATAGCCGCTCCACGAGCTTGCCCTAACTTAAGAGCCGAACCCGCGCTCTTCGCCATAAAAACACTTTCAATCGCGAATTCCTGAGGACAGTACTTATCAATAATTTCATTAATAGAATCAAAAATAACCTTAAGGCGTTCAGGCAGACTTACATCGGGCACACGAATCACCCCACTGCCCACATATTCAGACTTGCCGTTGATGCAATTAATCACCCCAAAGCCCGTTTTTCGAGATCCAGGGTCCACCCCCAAAATTAGCGCCATTGCACCCAAACCATTATTCATTATCGTTATACAGACAAGACGTGCAGTGTCCCACAGCCAGCCAACAAGGTCACGGCAAAAGCCGAAAAAACCCCTCCCCATCGACCACCTAAGCCCAAGCACCCACAAACCCAAACTTTAAGCCCAAAGAAACACCCCAAAAAACCCCCAAAGCCCTCAAAACCAATACCATTGCCACACAAAAAAACAGCAAAGCGCAGGCATTTTCCAGCCGCAAAGAGAGAGATTAAGTAAGCGATAGAAAAGGGTCGAGAGGGTGGCGGGGATCGAGGCCATTCAGGGCGCGTCTTAAGTTTTTAAAGTTGTCTGACGGGTTTTGAAGGAGCCTTGTTTGAGTCCCAAAAATTGCGAAGCAATTTCCGATAGCCGCAGGCTACCCGCAGGGTGTTATCACGCCAAAGCGTGAAAACATCGGTTTTTCACGAAGTGAAAAATGGTCGAGTTGCGACTGAGTCAGGCGGCTTTAAAAACTTGCGCCCGGCCTCGATTCCTGCTGCCCTCTCGGGCCTTTGGCGAGGCACCTACAGCTTCAAATTACGACCGAGCCAGGCGACTTGAAAAAAGTTCGCCCGGTCTAGACTTCCGCCGCCGTCTAGGGCCTCCGGCAAGGCCCCACCAATATTACTCAGCGCTTTCCTTTTCCTCATCCTTCCGCAGACGAATACTCAACTCACGCAACTGCACCGCACTCACATTACCCGGAGCATCCGTCATAACACACGCCGCACTTTGAGTTTTCGGGAAGGCGATAACATCGCGAATAGAACTCGTACCCGTCATCAGCATAATCAAACGATCAAGACCGAAAGCCAAACCACCATGGGGTGGCGCGCCGTACTTCAGAGCGTCCAACAAGAAGCCAAACTTCTCCTGCTGTTCCGCTTCCTCAATACCCAAAATCTCAAACACAGTTTGCTGCATAGATTGATCGTGAATACGGATAGAACCGCCGCCCAGCTCAGTACCGTTCAGCACCATATCATAAGCGCAAGAAAGCGCTTCAGCAGGGTTTTCAGCCAGCTCAGCCGGCGTACACGACGGCGCCGTAAATGGGTGATGCAAAGGCGTCAAACTGCCATCGCTCAGTGTTTCAAACATAGGGAAATCAACAACCCACAGCGGCGCCCATTCACAAGTGTAAAGATCTAAATCTTCACCCAGCTTACAACGCAGCGCACCTAAAGCCTCACTCACCACCTTCGAAGAGTCAGAGCCGAAGAAAATCAAATCACCATTTTCAGCTTCTAAACGCTCAAGGAGAGCTGCTCGAACATCATTCGGCAAAAACTTTACAATAGGCGACTGAAGGCCATTTTCGATATCAGCCTTATCGTTCACCTTAATGTAAGCTAGGCCCTTAGCGCCGTATATGCTGACAAACTTAGTGTAAGCATCAATTTGCTTGCGAGTAAGCTTATCGTTGCCTCCGGGAACCTTAAGCCCCGCCACTCGGCCATTAGGATCATTTGCTGGGCCAGAGAACACCTTGAAATCAACCTTCGCCATGAGGTCTTTCACCTCAACCAACTCAAGCGGAATACGTAAATCTGGTTTATCAGAACCAAACCTGTGCATCGCTTCCGAGTAAGGCATGCGTGGGAACTTACCCAGCTCAACACTCATCAAATTGCTGAACAACTGAGTAATCATATCTTCTGTAACTGACATGATTTGCTCTTCAGACATGAATGAAGTTTCAATATCAATTTGTGTGAATTCGGGTTGGCGATCAGCCCGTAAATCTTCATCACGGAAGCATTTAGCAATTTGATAATAACGGTCGAAACCCGACACCATTAACAGCTGCTTAAACAACTGAGGCGACTGTGGCAGAGCAAAAAACTGCCCCCCATGGGTGCGACTGGGCACCAAATAATCCCGCGCGCCCTCAGGTGTTGCCCGAGTTAAAATTGGGGTTTCAATATCGAGAAAGCCGCCATCGTCCAAATAGTTACGAATGGCATTGGTGACCTTCGAACGGAATCGCAAATTGTTTTGCATTTCCTGACGACGCAAATCGACATAGCGGTACTTCAAGCGAACATCTTCGCCCACACTGATGTGCTCATCTAACTGAAATGGAGGCGTTTCAGCTTCGTTCAGTATCTCCAAGCGCAAACCGTAGACTTCAATTTCGCCCGTATCCATATTCGGATTAACCGCAGCGGCATCTCGCGCCCGCACTTTGCCGGTAACCTGCAACACATATTCATTACGCACTTTATCCGCGCGCTCAAAATGCTCTTGGGTATCAGGGTCAAAAACCACCTGTACAATGCCATCGCGGTCTCTGAGGTCGATGAAAATCACACCTCCATGATCGCGACGACGGTCTACCCAGCCACACAGAGTGACTTCTTGATCGATATGTGAGGCATTCAAAGCGCCACAGTAAATACTGCGCATAAACCTGTTCCTGTTAGTTTAGTAAGTGATTGATAAGCCTGGTTTGCGTTTTAGCGCACTTAACCAGCCTTATCCGCAGGCTTGTCGCCCGCTATATTCTTTTTGTTCCCCGATTTAAAATCGGTCTCATACCAGCCATTGCCTTTTAAACGAAACCCAACCGCTGATATCTTTTTTTGCAGCGCGTCTATTTCGCACTTGGGGCACGTACTCAGAGCCTCATCGCTCATTTTCTGCAGAGCCTCAAGCTCGTGAGAGCAAGACTGGCACTGATATTCATATATAGGCATTACTACAAACCTCTACTACTCTCAAAAGTCTACTTTTCCCGCAAACACTTCAGCCACAGCCGCGCTGGGCACAAAAGACCGGCGATTATACCCCAGCCAAAGGCCCGCGAGAACCGGATTTGACTCAGTTTAAGGGAGTTTATGAGGGTTTCTACGCGCTATTCGTCACTATTAGCCGACAAGAACAGCCCTATGCTAAGCTAGCGGCATTGCCACTGGGCCTATATTATGGATTATTCCTTCGAACAAGCGCTTGACGACGAGCTTATTGCAGACTTTTTTCAAGACTTTCGCGAAGCCTATGAACGCTGTGAGCGCTCACTATTAGCCCTGGAAACACAGCCCAGTGATCCCAAACTTACCAACGATCTATTCCGTTCGGTTCACACCATCAAAGGCAACCTCATTTATATTGGCCTGAAGCAACTCTCCCCACTCCTCCAAAGCGTGGAAGATGTGCTCGAAGAACTCAGGGCCAAGCGTTTGGTTTATAACGAGCAACTTAGCGATGTTGTATTGTTAGCCATGGACCTCACTAATCGACTGATACAGGAGCAGCTGTTCCAAGAAAGCCCTAGCGATGATACAAAAAACTTCGACCATATCTGTCAATCGATAAGCCACATAACCGATAGCCCCGCTGAACAGCGAGCTGATGCCATCTATCAAGCGATTTTAGCGCTCGACCCCAATACAAATGCTTCGCCACCTACTCAGCTTCTCGTCGGCGACAACTCAAAAGTTGAAGCTATCAATAGCTTATTGGCCGACTATGGCGTTGAGGAGAGTCCCGATCTCGATTTTTTTGCCCAGTTAATGCCGGTAATCGAACAGCGCTCCCACTTCTGGCAGAACAGAAGTTCACGCCTTGTGGAATTAGCACTAAAAATGAACGACGCCGCCGGGCGCTTAGTGGACCCATCACAACTAGCCGCTGCCGTGTATATGCACGACATAGGCATGGCATTTTTACCCGATGAGCTACTGCACAAGGAAAACCACTTTAACAACCAAGACAAACGCCAAATTCAGGCACACGTTAGACTGAGTGCCGACATTCTCCACAGAATGAGACACTGGGAAGATGCCGCTGAAATTGTGCTGCAACATCACGAGCACTGTGACGGTCAAGGCTACCCTAAACAGTTGGTGGAGGCAGAAATTTGCCACGGGGCAAAAATATTATCGATTGTCGACGCATTTGATTCCTGCATGCACGGAAGATCTCACCACACAGACTTCAAGCGCCCCCTAATTCGCTCCGTGCTAGAAGTAAATCGATACGCAGGCGCTCAATTCAGTCAATTTTGGGTCGATATATTTAACCGCGTTGAACAAAACCAAAACACCCTGCATTAATCCGCTTTTTTTGCCTAAACCCCTTAAAAACAGGCTTTTTTTGTTGCTGTTCGGGTTTTAATACTATATATATAGTGGCAGCCGCCCGGGGGGTGGTTTTAAACCCTGAAAAATAATAGTAAATCGCCCAAAAGGAATCGCTCATGCCAGCCAAAAAAGCTCCTGCAAAGAAAGCTCCAGCCAAAAAAGCTGCCGCTAAAAAGGCCGCCCCAGCTCCAGAGAAAAAAATCAAAGCCGTTAAAGAACGCTTTACAAAAACTCAAATTCTCACCCAAATTGCTGAAAATACTGAACTGAGCAAGAAACAGGTTCAATCTGTATTAGATGAATTGTCTGATGTGATCGAAGGTCACGTTAAAAAACGTGCCGTTGGTGAATTCGTTCTGCCTGGCCTATTGAAAGTAAGCACTGTGAAAAAGCCAGCGAAAAAAGCACGCAAGGGCATTAACCCATTCACTGGTGAAGAGCAAATGTTCAAAGCTAAGCCAGCTTCTATTCAGATTAAAGTTCGTCCCCTGAAGAAACTGAAAGAAATGGCAGAATAAGCCATATTGGTCAACCCAGTGGCCGCCGCGCGGTTTACTGGGTTGGCGCTAGTTAAAAAAATCAAGCTCACTCTATAAAATCAGGCCTGCTCAGGCTCCTGAAATTCGTCGCCCAGCAACACCGCCCTCAAGCGAGAAACCCGCTCCTCCAGCTCTAAGTCAGTGTATGGTAAGGCAGCTTGCGCACCCCAAACGGGTCCTGGCCAGGCAGCGTCACCTTTATATCGCGCAATATGATGAACATGTAACTGCGAAACCACATTGCCTAGTGCCGCCACATTCATTGTGTCGGGGTTAAACAATGATGTCATCAGTTCCGCCAAATGACAGGACTCCTTCAAAAATTGCTGTCTATCGTCCATGCCCAAATGGTGGACCTCGGTGATATTAGCCCTCCGAGGAACCAAAATACACCAGGGATAGTTAGCGTCCTTACTCAGCAATACCTCACACAGTGGCCAGCTGCCCAATAAGACAGTATCGGCTGATAATTGTGAATCGAGCTCAAACATAGCACTTCCTCTCTGTACCCAATCGATGATGCACCGTAGAATAGCGACTTTTCTGACGTTCAGCCACGAGAGATGTTATCCGCATGCGCGCAAGCCGTTTTTTAATCGCCACTTTAAAAGAAACCCCCTCCGATGCGGAGGTAATTAGTCACCAATTAATGCTGCGCGCGGGCTTAATACGCAAACTGGCATCTGGCTTATACAGCTGGCTCCCCCTTGGGCTTCGAGTACTGCGCAAAGTAGAGAACATTGTCCGCGATGAAATGGATGCCTCTGGCGCCCAAGAAGTATTGATGCCTATCGTCCAATCTGCTGAACTCTGGAAGGAATCAGGCCGCTGGGAGGAATATGGGCCGGAGCTATTACGCATCCGCGATCGCCACCAGAGAGAATTCTGCCTAGGGCCAACCCACGAGGAAGTGATCACTGACCTAGTTCGCTCTGAAATAAGCAGCTATAAGCAATTGCCCGCTAATTTCTATCAAATTCAGACCAAGTTCCGTGACGAGATTCGCCCTCGGTTCGGCGTAATGCGAGCGCGTGAATTTCTGATGAAAGACGCTTACTCTTTTCACAGCAACCAAGAGTCACTGCAGACGACCTACGATATAATGCACCAAGCTTACTGCAATGTATTTGAGCGTATTGGCCTAGGGTATCGCCCAGTGATGGCCGACAGCGGTTCTATCGGCGGAGCCCTCTCTCACGAATTTCATGTGCTCGCTGACAGCGGAGAAGACGCCATTGCCTTTAGCACTGAGTCACAATATGCCGCCAACATTGAAAAAGCTGAAACCTTGGCGCCGGCAGGCGATCGCCCTGTCGCTGGAGAGGCACTCACTGAAGTGGCGACTCCCGACCAACACACCATTGAGGCGGTCTGTGAATTTCTAAAAATTCCCACCGCCCAAACCATTAAGACACTGATAGTTTTAGGCGAAACCGAAGACGATAGCCCTGCCCCCATGGTGGCATTGGTACTGCGTGGCGACCACCAACTCAATGACATCAAGGCCGAAAAATTGGCCGGTGTAGCTTCGCCACTGACCTTTGCCCCCGAAGAGCGCATTAAAAATGAGCTTGGTTTGAAGCTAGGTTCAATTGGCCCTATTGGCTTAAGCATCGATATCATTGTCGATTTTGCGGCGGCTCATATTGCTGACTTCGTTTGTGGCGCGAATAAAGACGATCATCACTATACCGGCGCAAACTGGGAGCGAGATCTGGCGCTGCCTAGAACGGCCGACATTCGCAACGTAGTCGCCGGCGACCCAAGCCCCGACGGACAAGGTACCCTTGAAATTAAACGCGGCATTGAAGTTGGCCACATTTTCCAGCTAGGCACTAAGTACAGCGAAGCCATGAACGCCACAGTGCTGGACGAAAATGGCAAAGCACAAGCCATGCAAATGGGTTGCTATGGTATTGGGGTTTCTCGCATTGTCGCCTCTGCCATTGAACAAAATCACGACGAAAAAGGCATTATATGGCCAGAGAATATCGCACCTTTTCAGATCGCCTTGGTGCCCATCAACATGCACAAGTCTGAGGCTGTTGCTGAAAAATGCGAGGAGCTTTATCAGGCTCTACAATCGGCAGGCATAGATGTGCTATTCATGGACGAAGCGAAAGCACGCCTTGGTGTTATGTTGGCAAATACCGAGCTAATGGGAATACCTCACCGTATTGTAATTGGCGATAAGGGCCTTGAAAAAGGCTGCATTGAATATAAGGGGCGCCGCGACACTGAGAACCGTGACATTCCGACTGAGGAATTAATGGACTTCCTAAGCGCCACACTACAACACTAAAGAACTCTATGTTATATCGCCCTTACTCAACACTTGGCCGCCCACTCAGCACTCTCGTGCTGTTTAGCGGTCTTTTATTAGGAGGCTTAATAAACTCACCAACGCTAAGGGCCGAGGATCGGCCTCCCCTCGATAGTGAGCTCAAACAACTTCTACAAAATACCATTAGCCGAGCCGACAGTTTCGAGGACCGCTTCGACGCCGAAGTTTGGCTAACACTCATGTCGAGTCGATTAAAACTCTATGTGAAAGATCCAAAGGAACGCCTGAGGCTTTTACAGGCTATTCATCGAGCCGCAACTCAGGCAGAGCTTCAGCCCGCCTTTGTGCTTGCGGTGATCGAAGTAGAAAGCGGCTTCAACCCATACGCGGTATCTCGCGTAGGTGCTCAAGGTTTAATGCAAGTTATGCCTTTTTGGAAGAATGAAATTGGCCGAGCCGATGACAACCTAACCGACATGAACACCAATTTAAAATACGGTTGCACAATTTTAAAACACTACATTAAAAAAGCCGACGGCCATATGGCCGACGCCTTGGCTCGCTACAACGGCAGCTATGGAAGCTATCGCTACTCCATCAAAGTAATGGACGCTTGGGATAATTGGCGCTAGCGTCGCTTACTCGCTTTTAACACCATAAATTTCTTGTTCATCGCAACAAGCTCACAATGACCAAACAGTCGCGTGAGCTTTTTTTGATAGTCGAGATGGCGGTTACCTATAACCCACAACTCCCCACCTTTGACCAAGGCAGCATATGACTCCTGAAACATCTGCCACGCCACCATCTCCCCCACAACATTCTGCTGATGGAATGGCGGATTATTCAGGACAAGGTCAACACTGTTAGGCTCAATCGAACCTAAACAATCAGCCGCTTCAAATTCTGCTCTGCGCGAATCGCCAAAAGCACTGGTAAATGTATCCCTAGCTGAGGCCAATGCGAGATAAGATTCATCTTTGAAAATTAGGCTCGCCTGCGGGTTTTTCACGGCCGCGATTAAACCTACAACACCATTGCCACAACCTAAATCGACAATATTGAGCGCTTCACGAGATGAGGGTAAATACTCGAGAAAAAAGCGAGTACCTATATCCAAACTTTCTCGAGAGAAAACATTAGGATGATTATGAATAGAAAATTCGGTATTTTCTAAAATATAACTAGTGGCCTTTTTTACCTTATTTGGCAGAATCACCGATGACTGGTCTACTGGCTCTAGTTGGGGCTTAATAAGCCGAGCTTTCTTTTTTGCTAACGAACTTATTGTTGCCCCTACATACTTCTCAAATAGTTTCAGTGTGGACGTGTGTATCGCCTTAACCATACCACCGCCCACAATCACGGCACCGGGCGCACAAATCTCTCTCAGAGCTGACAACTGATATTCGAGTAAGGCTAAAGTCTTTGGCACTTTTATCAGGACTAAATCGAAGGGTTTTTCTGCGTCTGGAATTTGCGTACTTTCGACACTCTCTATTGAATTATCAGGCAAGCTATTGGCCTGGCAATTAGCTTCAAGCGCCAATCGCGCCAGATGGGAGTCGCTCCAGCTTGTCGGTTGATAAGCCGATAGTGACACAGCCAGCGCGCCAAATTGATCATTTATCAATAATATTCTCGAATCGGCATGCAGACATTCCCTTTCAGCCAATTCATTCAAAAGGTATTCGTCAGCGGCGTCCCAGGCGCGTAGAGTATCCTTTTCTTTAATAGGGAAGCGCCTCAATTCAAAAGAACCGAAACGGGAATTCAGTTGTACCAAGCTAAGATCAGTCACGGAGTACACCGCACCGCTATCACTTCTTTCCACTGTTCGATGTCAGTATCCTCAGACTCAAATAAAGCGAGACCCACCCGCCACTGGTCGGCTTCAGGGCGAACCCATTTGACCTCTGCTATAAGTTGAAAGCGCCCTTCTGGTTTTTTTAGCACGACACAAGCCGGGTATATACTGCCAATCGGCAGAGGCTGATCAACAACCATCTGTAAACCACTGGCCGAAATATCCATGCTGTGACTCACGACCATGACTGGAGATTCAGTACCATCCTCTGAACCGGCGGCCACTTGGAGAAAAATACTCTCTTCTGCCTGCAAGCGATGTTCCTGACGTAGTTCCGAGTTCAAATGTTCCATACTAGTTCGTCCCCTCTGCTCGTCGTTTAGGTTTTGCGTAAACCACGGATAACTCTAGCCAACTGATCTTCAAAATTTTCGCCCTGCCCGTGCACTACAACCTGCTCATGGCAAAACTTCGTAAACAGCGTATCCCGGTGAAATTCGACTACTTTTGTGCCAAGGCGATCAGTGAATATATATTTTTCCGTGCCGCGAATAATCACCGCCAACTTACAGCGCACATTTTCCACTGATCCCGCGCCTTTGATCTCAACCCACGCGCCAACCCGCAAACTCGACATAGCCGCCTCTGCATTCGCAAGAGTTTCGGGCCCGAGTTCTGCGGACACCTTATTTTGTCCTTCTTCCTCTATTGGACTATCCGGCAGGTGGGGCAAATCAGCTTTAAACTCTTCGCTGCTCTGTGCTTCACTTGTATCACTAGGCAATGCCACTGCCTCAACTCGCTCTACTTCCACTCGTTTCGATAAAGCTAAAGATTCACGACGCTGGTTAATAAGCCGCGTTAAGCTGAGTTCAAACTGAGGCCCCAATGGCAAAGGTTTTGCTACCAGAGTTGAAAGGCAAAGCAAAAAAGTTTCTACACTTTTTAGCATAACCTTCCGGCCGTGCGCATTCACAAATAGCAGCTGGCCTGCCGCCTCAAGCTTTAAAGCCAACCTGCAGCGAAGCACGCAGTTGTCTTCATCAGTGAAGAGAAACCAATCACCCACCTTTAAGCCTCGAGCTTTTGCAACCAAAGCTCGGCTTAAGCTGGCGCCTTCGTGTGCAGAACTTGTTAAAGATGGGATTGGAGCAAGAGGCTGATCACTGTCAAATCTATTTTTTAGCCGGCTGAATAGAGCGGTATTAAGTTCAGCAACAAAGGCCTCATATTGGTCTTGTTTACAAACGTTTAGCTGTATCGATTTTTCCAATAGGGAAAAAATCGCCTGCACCTGAGGCGTCAACTCCTTGCTTTCCCACTCTCGGGACGGATTGAAGATATCACCAAGTATCGCTATAGCTCGTGACCACAGATTCCATTCGTTTGAGTACTGCTCTCCGTTCAAATGCCAGAATTGCATCTCTGAACGCCAAGGTCCTTGTAAGAAGCTGGCAATACCAGCAGATAACAAACACCCTGTAAGCTGAGAATTCAGTAAGTTCAACACGTCTGCTTGCGCTGAAATTTGTTTCACAGCACCAAGCTCTGCCTCACAAAGGCGCTGCTCACTCAAAACAGATCGCTTCTCTTCCTTTGCCAAAAACTCAGTAAAAGTGCCCTGCGGAGATTCTGGATCAGAGGCTATAAGCTCAAAAACATTGCGGATCTTTTCAGGTAATTCTCTTCCGGAACGCCCCGAGACCGGATACCAGCATCGCGCTCTGCCAATGGCCTCACTCAGAAATTTGCGCACGGGGTTTTCTGCCAGGCAAAAAATACCGTCGTTAGCAGATGCCAGCTGAATAAAGGAAGCTTTAAATGACAAAAAGAGTTCGACCATTTCAGGATGAAGATTACTGTCATTAATCAGCGCATCATAAACTTGCTCAGCGAAGGCATGGCGCTCCTCTGGCCAATTTTGCAGAAATGCATCGAGGTGCTCACAGTCGCCATTGAGTATTTGGTAAATGTTTACTTCCGTACCAACCATTAATGCGTCGACTCCAATAATCTACCAAACATAATCTAACAGGGTGTAGCACACATCCGCCACAGCCATTTAATGCGAGCAAGTTTACAGGTTTATTGATTTGCTCGATAGACTTAGCACGAGCCTGCACAGCACTCTGTGACGGCTTTCAAACTTTGGAATATTCTGCCACTAAGCCTTAAAGCGAGTCCTATTTTTGTATCAAAGCTGACTCAAAGTCACATAATGCGCCACATGATATTGCCTCTTGGCTTTTATCAAGATAACGTAGGGAGATGATGCCCTTAGAATCTAGGTTTTCACAGCTCTGGACACAGTGCTCAACAGGGAGCACAGACGCTAACACGGAAGATGTTTGGCGGCATATTCACACCTACTATGGTGAGAAACATCGTGCCTATCACACACTGAGGCACATTGAATATTGCTTACAGGCGCTAGATTTAGCCGCAAACGAGGTTGAACAGCCCAGTGCTGTTGAGCTCTCCATTTGGTTCCACGATATTATTTATCAACCTGGGCGAGCGGACAACGAACAGAGAAGCGCTGAATTTTTTCAAACCGTCAGCGAAGGGATATTGCCAGACACACTACGGCTACATGTCACCCATCTAATTTTGGCCACTATGCACCACCATCACAACATAAGTCCCCCCACATCAAGCGACAGTCAATTTATGGTGGATATCGACCTATCAAGCTTTGGTTTGGAGGAAGATCTTTTTGGAGAAAATACCCAAGCCCTACGGCACGAACAGCCAGAGCTTTCAGATGAAGAGTTTCGCCGCTCTACTGCTGCTTTTTTTAAGTCGCTATTAGCACGGCAACGTATTTTCTACACGGCCTATTTTTTTGAACAACTGGAAGACAAAGCGAGAAAGAATATCAAAAATGCCCTACAGCATTTGATTTAGCAGCGGCATCACTACATATAACTTGCTTCAACTGGACACATTTGGTTTAACTGGGCGTCACCACAGAACCTTATTAATGTGCGCAAATGTAAAGCCTCTCCCCTGTAAGAAACGCACCTGCTTCGCCCGAATTTTTTGCGCTTCGTGATGCTCAACTTGCTTACCACGACCCACGCCTTCGTGATCAAGAGCGTCAGAGCTTAGCTCACCAAAGCGCCGACGACTAACATCAAGCGCTAAGCTTAGCCATTTGTGGTCCGCCTCATCTACCAAGCGGCCTACCAATGCCTCACTAATACCCTTATCTCTAAGCTCTTGAATGATGCGCAAAGGCCCCTTGCCACTGTGGCTGCGATAGCTCACATAACTTTCTGCAAAGCGCTCATCACACTGGTAGCATTTTTCTTGAAGTTCATCGAGCAGAGAGGGGATAAGGTGACTTGAAAAATCATCGTGCCGGCCGTACTTACGGCTGAGTTTTTGCGATAGTTCGCGGCGCGAATGTTCGCGTCGGGCCAATAGACCCAACGCGGAATTTCGCATGTATTGACTCAGTTCAGAGTCTGACATGGCAAAAGCTTAGGCCTTTGCAAGGGTTTCGTTATTTGCACTGGCCTTCTCGCCTTTTTCGCCTTTCTCACCCTTTGCAGGCTTAGTCGCCGCAGGGCTCTCCTTAGGCTCAGTACCGTCACCTAAAAGCTCAGCCCTAACTTTTGCTTCAAGCTCGGTGGCCAACTCTGTATTTTCCAACAAAAACTTACCAACATTGTTCTTGCCTTGACCAATTTTCTCGCCTTGATAGCTATACCAAGCACCCGCCTTATCAATAAGGCCTAATTTCACACCGTAGTCGATAACTTCTCCCATACGGTTAATACCCTGGCCATATAGGATTTGAAATTCAGCCTGCTTAAAGGGGGGCGCCACCTTATTCTTAACCACCTTGACTCGAGTTTCGTTACCCGTCACTTCAT
>Ga0209495_1000045_pt1 | contig 90357 bp, 69 predicted proteins | sample EN1Hudsemesocosm_FD_184629 | JGI IMG/M metagenome (GOLD analysis project Ga0209495, IMG submission 184629) | Methane-oxidizing microbial communities from mesocosms in the Hudson Canyon - EN1E Hudson Canyon (SPAdes) (version 2) | ecosystem: Environmental > Aquatic > Marine > Cold seeps | place...
CAACAGGTTCAAGCTCAACAGGTTCAAGCTCAACAGGTTCAAGCTCAACAGGTTCAAGCTCAACAGGTTCAAGCTCAACAGGTTCAAGCTCAACAGGTTCAAGCTCAACAGGTTCAAGCTCAACAGATTCAAGCTCAACAGGTTCGAGTTCAAAACCAACGAAGGTTATGAAAACATCGACAAAAGGAGTTGTTTCATATTCAGATGTACCTCAGTTGTCAGAGCAGGATGAATATTCTGAATCAGACATAATAAAAATTGTAACGACAAGTGCCAAGGTTCCTTCATCTTTGGAAGAAGTGGTTTTTGGAAGCAAATTTGTATCATTTCCAAAAGATTTATTCGGGTGGTCAATCGTCAAACCGCAGAATGATTCACGGTTTATTTATGTAAGTAGTTCTGAAGGCGATGATAATAATGCCCGCTACTACACTACAGAAGAAATAGTAGACCCACAGCAGCCTTCAAATAAGGTTGTTGCTTTCAGGACTATTGCTAGTGCTTTGAAATTACAACGTGATGGCTATTCTGATTGGATCTTATTGAAGAAAGGTGATGAATGGCAAATAGAAAACACGTTGAGCTTACAATCAGGGCGTTCTATTTCAGCTCCGCTAGTTATTACATCTTATGGCTCATCAAATAAAAGACCATTAATTAAAACAGGAATACATACAGGTATAAAATTAATTAAAAGTCGCAGCTTTATTGCATTGATGGGAATTGAGTTCTACGCTAATCAACGAGATCCAAGTTCAAATGAATTTGTAGGCTGGGATAATGTAGGGGACCCGATCGGATTTAGGAGTATTTCAGCTGCGAATAAAACTGTTGACTCGCTATTCTTTGAAGATAATGTTTTTAGATATTTTTCAACAAATATTATTCTGGACGGTGATTCTAAACACAAAAACATTATTCTGCGAAGGAATCAGTTGTTGAATTCATATTCTGTTAATTATCATTCGCAAGGTATGTACGCAAAAAGTACTTCAATGTTATTAGAAGAAAATTTATTTGATCATAATGGTTGGTACCAACAGAATTATGGTGCATTGAATAGTCGCTCTGAAGGTCAAGCAACGAAGTTTAATCATAATGCTTATTTATCTAATTTGTTTGATTCAGTTATTCAAGGGAATACTTTTTCACGCTCTTCAAGCATTGGTTTAAAATTGGCATCATTACCAAATACTGACTCTCAAATAAATACAGTAGAGGCTAAAAATATAGTAGTACATAACAATTTATTTCTTGAGGGTGAAGTAGGTATTTCTGCTGGAGGAAATAGTGATTTTAATAACGGCTATAGATGGAAAAATATCTCTATTATAGATAATGTAATGCTTCATGTTGGTAACGGTAGGCCAACACGGAGAGATTTAGCCTGGCATATTGATGCTTATGATTGGGATGGAGGCATAATAAAAAATAACCATCTTTTATATAATGATAATTCTAAAGTAACAAACGTATTCGGAATTCAAGTGTACGGGTTGTCTAGAGAAATAGAAGTACTTGAAAATGTTGTAGATAGCATTGGTGGAACTTTAGATAAGATGATTTATTTAACAAAAGATGAAACACTTTCTAAAGTAAATATCAAGAACAGTGATATCACACTTAAAACAGTGAAGGATACTGATCGTCGTGATCTAAACTCTTATTTTAAATTAAGTACTCAGGCTGGAAATGGTATAGAAAAGCTTGTCGACAATGCTAAAACATTGTCAAAAGACTCATGGAATAGCAATTATTTAGCAAGTGAAATTAATCAATATTTAATGGAGTAATAGTTGTTTATTTCAGAGCTAAATAATCAAAAATATGATTTAGTGTGACAGATTCGGCATCAATGCAGTTAGAGTTTAAATCTTTGCTCTTAAATTTATTCACCTTAGTCAATGTTTTTAACATTGACTTTTTTATGTTTCTTTTTTAGTGGCGTTAACTTATGAAAATACTCATCCTTGCCGATCAATGTAATCCTGAGTGGGCATCTCTACCTAGTTTTTCTTATGCTTTGGCTAAATCTATTGCTGATAATGTTGATATTACTCTTGTTACTCAAATTAGAAATAAGAGCGGGATTGAGAAGGCTGGGTATAAATTTAAGGAAGTTATTTATATTGATAATGAATATATAGCCGGTCCACTACATAAATTTAGCATTATCCTCGAAAAGCTTGGTGTCGGCGGTTTAATGACCAATATGGCTTTTAAATACCCTGCAAATATTGCTTTTGAATATGAAACTTTTAAAAAGCTGAAAGTAAGAATACAAGCAAAAGAATTTACCTTTATTCAGCGAATATCTCCTGTATCTCCTACCGTCCCTAGTCCAATCTCAAAGTGGGCGGATATACCTTTTATATATGGTCCTATCAATGGCGGGCTAGCTTGGCCTGAGCAGTTTAAAGATGAAACAAAAAATGAAAGGGAGTTCCTGAGGTACGTTAGAAATTTTTATAGATACCTACCGTATTATAAATCAACCTTTAGTATGTCAACTAAAATTCTTGCAGCTTTTAGCAGTGTGGAAAATGATATACCTTACAAAGATCGCAATAAAATAATGCGTTTTAATGAGCTTGGTGTTGACACAGAGCAGTACAAACCTAATAGCAATAAAACTTTCGAAGAAAAAGACCAGTGTAAGTTTGTTTTTGTAGGGCGTCTAGTGCCTTGTAAATGTACATATGCAGCAATATTAGCCTTTGCCAATAGTCAGATTTTAAGAAGTAAACACAAGTTTTCGATTGTAGGTGATGGGCCCGAAAGAGAATCATTACAAAAATTGATTGATAAACATAACCTGAATGATAGTGTTGAAATATTAGGCTGGATGGAACAGTCTCAGGTCGCTAAATATATGGCCAAATCAGATGTATTTGTTTTCCCATCAATTAGAGAGGCTGGTGGTAATGTAATACTGGAAGCAATGTCTTCAGGCTTACCATCTATTGTAGCTAATTATGGAGGTCCGGGAGAGCTAGTTGATGATAAGGTCGGTATAAAACTTCCTTTGACGGATAAGCAAACCTTTTTAGATTCCTGTGTGAAAAGCATGGAGCTACTTGCTGATAATACCAAACTGCGGGAGAAGCTATCTTTAAATGCAAGGGAAAGGGCAGTAGACGTTCACGATTGGGTGCAAAAAGGCAGGGCTATGAAAAAAATCTATAGTGACCTGCTTTAACGTTATTTAATAGTTAAATTATTTATTTTTTCTGAGTTGGTGAAGTAGTGACTGAAGGTAATTATATTGCTTATGCAATGATTTTTTTATGGCCAATTATTACAATTTGGCTGTATAAAACCAAGCCTATACAAGTTGCAACTTTGTGGACTATAGTTGGTGGGTATATGTTTCTACCGGTTAGGACTTCTGTAGAATTACCTATGATTCCATCACTTGGGAAAGATAGTATTCCTATTATCTCAGCTTTGCTCGGTATCATCATCGTTAAAAGTAAGCGTATTTCAATCATTCGTGAATTGGGTAGAATAAAATATTTAGTAGTATTGTTCTTAATAGTTCCTTTGATGACTTCTGCGTTGAACAGCGATGTTATTATTACTGGTGGTCGTTTTATTCCAGGTTTAACATATTACGATGGACTATCTTTCGTGATAAACCAATTATTGCTTATTATGCCTTTCTTCATTGGAAGGCAATTATTTAAAACCTATGATGACCAACTGACCGTATTTAAACTACTGGTTGTTTATGGCCTACTCTATTCGTTTCTCATGTTATTTGAGGTTCGAATGAGCCCGCAATTACATACATGGATTTATGGTTACTTTCCTCATAGCTTTGCTCAGCAAATTCGCTTCGGTGGCTTTCGACCTGTAGTTTTTATGGGGCATGGATTATTAGTATCTTTTTTTGCAGCCGTCGTTTTACTTGCTGCAACAGCATTATGGAAAAATAGAGTAAAAATTCGTCAGTTTTCACCAGCAACTGTTACTTATTATTTAATGGTTGTTTTAGTGTTATGTAAAAGTATTGCTTCTTTATTTTATGGTTTGTTTGCTTTCTTAGTGATATTTTTTATAAACTTTAGGACTCAACATCGTATAGCGATATTGTTGGTATGCGTGACGATGCTGTATCCAGTAATGTCTATTATGAAAGTATTACCTCACCAAACTGTGGTTAACGTAGCCACATCAATAAGTGAAGACCGAGCTGCCTCATTGCAGTTTCGTTTCGATAATGAGGAAAAATTATTAATACATGCTCGAGAGCGGTTACTCTTTGGCTGGGGTGGGTGGGGACGTAACCGTGTCTTTAATGAAGAGACAGGAATAGATGAGACTGTAACGGATGGACGTTGGATAATTACCTTTGGTCAATTCGGCGTTCTAGGATTTATTGCTGAATTTGGATTGTTATCAATAACTGTATTTCGAGCAAAAAAAGCGTCACTGTTGTTAAAGTCAAAACCAGAGAAAACATTACTTGCTGCTCATGCACTATTAATAGGGATAATTATGTTAGATCAGCTTCCTAATTCATCATTAGCACCATGGCTATGGTTATTGGCGGGAATTTTACTAGGGAGATCAGAAGCCATTATTAACCAGTATAAAAGAGCAAATGTGAATGGAGAGGTAAAGGTGGATTTGTTAAAATGAAGAAAATAAAAAATAAACATGATTTGGCGATAAACGGTGCACCTCCAGCTTTCGAGCAGTCGTTGCATGTCGGCAAGCCCAATATCGGTAGCAGAGAGAAATTTTTACAGCATGTAAATGCTATTTTTGACCGTAAATGGTTTTCAAATCATGGGCCAGAAGTACAGGCGTTTGAAAAACGGTTATCACAGCATTTAGATGTTAAGCATTGCATAGCCATGTGTAATGGCACAGTAGCATTAGAAATAGCAATACGTGCATTAGGACTTACTGGTGAAGTGATTGTTCCTTCATACACCTTTGTTGCGACAGCACATGCTTTACAATGGCAAGAGATTACTCCTGTATTTGCTGATATAGACCCTAAAACGCACACACTTGATCCAGAGTCGGTTCGTAGCCTTATTACTCCGAAAACAACTGGAATTATCGGGGTTCACCTTTGGGGGCGGCCATGTGATGTGGCTAGCTTGCAACAACTAGCAGATGAATACGGCTTACAGCTTATGTTTGATGCTGCACATGCTTTCTCATGCAGTCACCAAGGTGAAATGATTGCTAACTTTGGCCGGTGTGAGGTCTTTAGTTTTCACGCGACAAAGTTTTTTAATACTTTCGAAGGTGGAATGATAGCGACTAATGATGATGAGCTGGCACAGCAAATAAGGTTAATGCAGAACTTTGGCTTTGCGGGAAATGATAATGTTATCTATCCTGGAACTAACGGAAAAATGAACGAACTGTCAGCTGCAATGGGCCTTACGGGCTTAGATAGCTTAGATAGTTTTTTAAGTACTAACAAGCAGAATTATCTAAATTATAAAAAGGGAATAGAACAAATTTCAGGTCTTTCAATTATTGAATATGATGAAGCTGAACAAAATAATTTCCAATATATAGTGGTTGAGACTGAAGATGCTTTCCCTATCAAGCGAGACAGACTGGTTGATATACTTCAGGCGGAAAATATCTTAGCCCGGAAATATTTTTGGCCAGGTTGTCATAAGATGGAGCCATATAGATCTTTATACCCACATGCTGGTCTTTTATTGCCTGAGACAAGGAGGGTTGCAGAGCGAGTGATTGTTTTACCAACAGGTACAGCAATAGATAAAAAAAGTATCAATTTTATAGTTGAGTTATTAGCAAAACTTTCCGAAGTAAGTTTTGCTGAGAATATAAATTTGGCATCGTAAGTGGCTAGGTTGACACTGCTTGGAGAATAGTATGGGTAAGTTATTTGGGCCGACTCATTACACTGAACATGACTTAAAAGAAGAAGGCTTTAGAGCTTTAGGAAGTAATGTTCGTATTGCACGAAACTGCACGGTTGTAGGAGCGGAGAATATTTCTATCGGCAATAATGTTCGTATTGATGGTTACTCTACAATCATAGCTACGGGTGATGGTTATGTAACGCTCGGTTCAAACATACATATTGGTGGACATTGCACTATATTAGCTGGAAAAGGCTTTGTAATGAATGATTTTTCTACTCTCTCATGGGGCGTTAGAGTGTTCACTCAAACAGATGACTTTTCTGGTACTTTTATGACTAATCCAACAGTACCTTCCCAATACACCAACGTATATGGTGGCTTGGTGACGTTAGGCCGCCATAGTGTTATTGGTGCAGGTTGTGTCATATTGCCAAATATAAACATACCTGAAGGCGTTGCGGTTGGAGCTTTGTCTTTGTTGAATCAGGACTTGGTGAAGTGGAGTATCTATGCTGGCATACCGGCAAAAATCATAAAAAAAAGATCAAGTGAATTACTTTCATATGAACAAGATTTTATAGCTGAAAAATCAGAGAGCGATAGGGCTTAAACTTATAATGCTGTTAAGATACATTGCGTTAGCGGAGAATGATAGTGTGTGAGACGAAACGGTGAAGACATAAAATGTTAAGGAAAAACCCATCTATTCCTTATGTTTTCTTCATAATAACGCTCGACTCCCTTCCCAATTAGATCTACTAGGAAATTCAATTAGTTCATTAAAAACAAAATCTGTTTCAGCTGTCATTTGGAGTGGTGCTGATTTATGCCTTCGCCAAGGTTTTCAATTTATTGTCGCTGTTATTTTAGCGAGGCTGCTGACTCCAGAAGAATTCGGCATGATTGCCTTACTATATCTGTTCACTGGCCTAGCAAGTACCTTTGTAGATAGTGGTTTTTCGGCTGCATTAATACAAAAAAAAAATATAACATTAATTGATGAATCGACGGTGTTTTGGTTCAATCTCTTTATGGCCGGCGCGATGGTAATAGGCTTGTGGGCCTTAGCTCCATGGATAAGTGAATTTTATCAGATAGAAGAGCTAACAACATTAACAAGAGTTTTAGCCTTTACGATACTCATCAATGCATTAAGTAGTATTCATAACACGTTATTAATTAAGGGCCTTAAATTTAAAACCATCATGAAGGTGGGAGTGGTCGCTAGTGTACTCTCAGGATTAGCTGCTATTTATTTAGCTCGTCATGGCTATGGTGTCTGGGCATTGGCTGTTCAAGCTGTATTGAGTAGTGCGGTCTCAACGATTTTATTATGGGGCTTCAGTAAGTGGCGTCCCCGTTGGGTATTTAGCGTTGACTCTGTACGGACTCTTTTTGGCTTTGGTGGATATTTAATGGCGGCTTCAATATTAGACGTCTTGTACAACAGGCTATACACAGTATTGATAGGTAAGTGGTATGGCGCTACAGAATTAGGATTTTATACTAGAGCAGATAACACTAAGCAGATCCCGGTAAATTTGTTATCTGGTGTCCTTACTCGAGTTGCCTTTCCTATTTTTTCTGTAGCGAAAGATGATAAAGACAAGTTATATAAAGGTGTAAAACTTGCAGTTCAAGGTTTGATGATTATTAATGTGCCTATAATGCTTGGTTTAATGGTGACTGCAGACAAACTGGTACCAGTACTCTTTGGAGAGCAATGGTTTCCAGCCATTTCGTTACTTCAAGTTTTATGTCTGGCAGGCTTGTTTTGGCCACTACATGTTATCAACCTTAATGTATTGAAGGCTCAAGGCTATACACATCTTTTTTTTAGATTGGAAGTGATTAAAAAGTTACTAGGTACGATATTTCTCTTAGTTGGAATTATGAGTTATGGAGTTATAGGCTTAGCTTGGAGCCAAGTACTCTTTGGGCTTGTTGCCTTTTTTATAAATGCCTTTTACACGGGACGCTACCTAAATTATGGGCCATTAAAACAAATAAAAGATTTTTTCCCTATTCTGATAATTTCAAGTGTGGTCGCGTACATAGTATTAATAGCCGGAAATTATTTAGCTGATCCGTTGTGGCTTGTTCTAGTGAAACAAGTCGTAATTGGAATCACTTTGTTTATGTTGATATGTATTTGTTTTAGCATAAATGCGTATCGGGCATGTGTTAACTTGCTTATAAGGTAAGTAGTATTTTAGGAATAGTTTATGGATTGTAAAGCAGAGCAAGAATATACAGAAATGAGTGATGTATCCCTTATTTCATCCAAGCCTACCGTCAGTGTCTTAATGATTACATACAATCATGAAGATTTTATAGCTGAAGCTATTGAAAATATAGTTAATCAAACTACTAACTTTTTATTTGAATTAGTTATTGGCGAAGATTGCTCAACAGATAAAACTAGACAGGTTGTTCTGGATTACCAAAAAAAATATCCTGAGATTATTCGAGTGATTTATTCACAAGAAAATGTTGGAGTTAATAATAACTTTTCTCGTACACTTTATGCCTGTAATGGAAAATATGTAGCTATTTGTGAGGGTGATGATTACTGGAATGATGTAACGAAGCTGAAAAAACAAGTAGATTACTTAGAATTAAATAAAAACGTAGTAGTTACATTTCATGATGCCTATTATTTAAGTTCATATGAAAATGGGGAGAAAAAGACATTATTAAATGATTCTCATAAAAGGAGCTATACATCAAAAGAATTGGTAAATTATTCCTTTATGCCGACATTAACGATGTGTTTTAGGAATGTACTAGGTGAGTTACCAACTGAATTTTTTAAGGTAGTTAATGCAGACACTTTTTTAATTTCTTTACTGGGCGAGTTTGGCGGTGGCATGTATATCAATGATATAAAACCAGCAATGTATAGAGAGCATGAAGGTGGTATTTGGTCGGGGTTAGAGTCTAAAGATAAAAAGGTGCGAACAATCACCACCTGTTATTGGATGATGTCTTATTATAGTCGAAGCGGTAAGACTGATGTGGCTAGCCATTATGCATGTACGATTATGTCACATGCATTGTCTTCAATTAACATAAATAAATTAGTTTTTGTTAAATGGTTTTTAGGTAAACTTTTTGGAAAAGTTCACTTGTCCTATGTAAACGCCAGAAACTTTATAAAAAGTTTCTGTAACAAAAAAGTTTAAATTAATGGAGAATTTAACGATCATTCCTTCTGTGCCTATCTGGAAATTAGATGGTAGTCTATTTTTTGACCGAAAATTTCATGATGGACTGTTGGAGTACTGTAATAACTGGTCTGGTACAGTTAGGCTAGTGATACGTGAAGATGATAGACCTCCACCGGCATTCGGTTTAGTTTTATTTGAGAAGGATTATTTCCCAGCTGAATTAGTCATACTCAAACAATATGAGACGGTATCTAGTCAGAATATTAATGGTGCGAGTGTTGTTCTAGCTTCAGGAGATAATCATAGAAACTTTCACATATCCTCATTATGTAAAAATCTTGGGATTAAGTGTATTTATGTAATTGAATATATATTAGAGACTCGATTGCAAATTATTGCAATGGAACATGTAAATGGCTGGAAAAAATTAAAATCTTCGGCTTGGACTCTAATAATGGAGAGGGAACGTCGTAAAGCTTTTAGATTAGCTGATGGAATACAAGCTAATGGCATTCCTGCATATGAAAAATATAAAAACTTTGTTTCCTCTCCACTACTATATTTTGACTCACGTAACAGTACGCAGATGAATATTTCTGAATTAGAATTAGAATCTCGTCTTTCATATTTAGGAAAAAAACAGCCATTAAGACTGGGGTTCTCAGGTCGGCTGATTACTATGAAAGGAGCTGATCACCTGATAGAGGTTTCATACAAACTACAGAAAATGAACATTCCTTTTACTCTTGATATTTTTGGGGCGGGTGAACTTGTACCTGAAATCGAACGGAAAATCGCGGAGTATAGTTTAGATGATGTGGTTAAACTTCGAGGAAACGTGGATTTCAGCAAGGAATTAATGCCATCTCTTAAAGCGAACATAGATGTCTTTATTTGTTGTCATAGACAAAGTGATCCTTCATGTACGTATTTAGAAACTTATGCCTGTGGTGTACCTATTGTTGGATATGCGAATAGAATGCATCAAGGGATTTTGGAACAAGCTAAGGTTGGCTGGTTAGTACCGATGAATGATGTTAATGCTTTGGCAAAGAAAATTGTATATGTGAATCGACATAGAGACGAGATACGAACAAAAGCAAAAAATGCAAGAATGTTTGCTGCAAAGCATACATTTGAAAATACATTCAATCGTCGAATAGAGCACTGTAAAAAGATAGTTGAGGAGTAACCGTAGTGCTGAAGCTGGCAATAGTGATCATAAATTATAAAACCCCAGGTTTAGTAATTGACTGCCTGGAGACCTTATTACCTGAGGTTGAAAGTATTAATGCTAAAACATTTATTATCGATAATGCATCGAATGACGGCTCGTGCGAACTTATCCAATGCTGGATTGATGAACATTGTATTTCAGCGCAGGTAGAATTGGTTAGATCTTCTGAAAATACAGGTTTTTCTGGTGGGAATAATCTCGGAATTAATAATGTTGATGCAGATTTTTACTTATTATTAAATAGTGATACTTTAGTGAGAAAGGGCGCTATAAATATATTACTGGATGCAGCAAAAAAAGAGGAGGGAGCAGGGTTGTTAAGCCCTAGATTAGAATGGCCTAATGCCATTCCACAAGAAAGCTGCTTTCGGTTTCATTCACCAATGAGTGAGTTGATTTCATCTGCAAATACCGGAGTAATAACTCGACTTTTTCACAAGTTCAACGTTCCGTATCCTGTGACGAAAAAAACTAGTTTTTATGATTGGACGAGCTTTGCATGTGTCTTGATTAGGTCTGAGGTGTTTCAGGATATTGGTTCAATGGATAATGGCTATTTTATGTATTTTGAAGATGTTGCCTTTGCATTCCTAGCTCAGAAGTCTGGCTGGAAGGTATTAAATGTACCTAAAGCAAGGGTAGTGCATTTACGAGGTGGAAGCTCACCTGTTAAGTCGCAGGCAAAACTACGAAAGCGTCTACCTCGATACTATTATGAATCGAGAACACGTTATTTTTACCACGTCTATGGTTGGTCGGGCTTGTTGATGGCAAACGTTCTTTGGACTTTAGGTTATGGGATTTCTTGTTTTCGGTCAGCGCTACCAATATCATTTCAACCTAATGTTTCTGAGCATCAGCGACGTGATATTTGGATTAATTTCTTTCATCCTCTAAAACCATATATTCATCCGGATAATTATGACAAAACCTGATTTTATTATTATCGGTGCCATGAAAAGTGCAACGAGTATGGTGCATGAGCAGCTGGCTCTACAGTCTCATATCTACATGAGCAACCCCAAAGAGCCAAATTACTTTAGTGATGATGATGTGTATCAGCTAGGTGATGCATGGTACGAAGCATTGTTTAATGAATGTAAACCAGATGATTTATGTGGTGAATCAAGCACTCATTACACTAAGTTACCAGATTATTCTTTAACAGTTTCAAGAATGAAATCTAAGATAAGTTCTCCCAAATTTATTTATATAATGCGACACCCAATCGAGCGACTAATTTCTCATTACATGCACCAATGGAGTCAAAATGTCATAAAGTGTGATATCAATGATGCTATTGGTAAATTTCCAGAACTTATTTCATATAGTTGTTATGGCATGCAGATGCAGCCTTACTTTGATGTATATGGGGCTGATGCTGTTCTACCTGTGTTTGCTGAAATGATAAAGGTTGAACCGCAATCGCAGTTAGATAGGATCTCTACACATATAGGTTACGAGGGGCGGATGATATGGCATGAAGACTTGAAGCCTCAAAATGTCTCAAAGCAACGTTTAAGAGCGTTCAAAGGGTATGATTTTTTAGTTAAATCGAAGTTGATGACGCATTTGCGAAGAAAACTTATTCCTCAATCGATACGAAATAAAGTAAAAAGTAAATTAACTATGCAACAGCGACCAGAGCTAACTGAAGCGAGCTTGCAAAAGATAAAAAAAATAGTTGATGAGGATTTTAAGCTATTGTCGACATGGTTGGGATTTTCTATTACATGTGATACTTATCACGAAGTGATCAGCAAGCAATTTAACTTGCTTGGTAGTTAGTATGAGACACGGGCAATCAAACTCTAGAATTGGGGCTGTTGTGATTGGCCGGAATGAAGGTGAACGTTTAGTTTCATGTTTAACCTCACTTAAGTCTAAGCTTGACGATGTTGTGTATGTAGACTCTGGCTCTACAGATAAAAGCATTCAAAATGCTGCTAACCTGGCTGTTCAGGTAGTTACCTTGGATTTATCTATCCCTTTTACTGCTGCAAGAGCCAGAAATGAAGGTGCTCGTGAACTGTTAAACATTAACCCTGATTTAACCTATATACAGTTTGTGGATGGCGACTGTGAAGTTCAAAATAACTGGTTAACTGAAGCCGAAGTCTTCTTAGACTCACATAACGAATATGCTGTTGTTTGTGGAAGACGTCGTGAACGGTTTCCTCATAACTCAATTTTCAATACGCTATGTGATATTGAGTGGGCCACCTCTATAGGGGAAGCGTTATCTTGCGGTGGAGATTCCTTAATAAGAGTGACTGCTTTTAAAGAAATTGATGGATTTACTTCTGCTTTAATTGCCGGTGAAGAACCTGAAATGTGCTTCAGGTTAAGAATGAAAGACTGGAAAATTTACCGCCTTAATACTGAAATGACATTACACGATGCTGCGATGACAAGAATAAATCAGTGGTGGAAGCGGGCGGAAAGAGCGGGTTATGCTTATGCTAATGGGTTTGATTTACATGGAAAGTCTGCAGAGAAATTTAAGAAGAAAGAAGTGGTCAGTATTATTTTCTGGGCTATGGTTTTACCGATACTTTTGCTAACCATGTCGATACAACTACCATTGTTATTAGGTTTATTTATGGTTTATCCCGCCCAAATACTCAAAGTTTCAATCCAAGATACTAGGAGGTTTAATCGAGTATATGGCCATTCCTTTATTTATGCATTCTCAAGTGTTATGGCTAAATTTCCACAAAGTTTCGGGATAGTTAAGTTTTATAAAAATAAGTTAAAAGGCCAACAGGGTTCTATTATTGAATATAAATAGAGTGAGGAATTTGGAATATAAACTTAAAGCATGTATCGTACTTTGAGTTTTTTATATTTCAAATAAAGTCGGTAGATTTAATACTTCTTAGTAAGGATCAGTGTTGTGGCAAAAGGATATTTATTAGTTTCACCGTGTAGAAATGAATCAGAGTATATGAGGCTAACATTAGAAAGTGTTGTGACTCAGAGTGTCAAACCTGATTTATGGGTGATTGTCGATGATGGCTCAACGGATGATACGCCAAAAATTTTAGCGGAATATGCTGATAAACATGCCTTTATAAAAGTGATTACACGTGAAAATAGGGGACACAGAAGTGTTGGTCCCGGCGTTATAGAAGCATTTTATCATGGTTATGATCAAATAGATGTTCAACAGTTTGAATTTATTTGTAAGTTTGACTTAGATCTTGAGCTTTCACCTCGTTATTTCGAAACTCTTATCCAACGAATGAATGAAAACCCACGAATAGGCACATGCAGTGGCAAGGCTTATTTTAAAGATAAAAAAACGGGTGAATTAATAAGTGAAAAGTGCGGTGATGAAATGTCTGTTGGAATGACAAAGTTCTATCGGCGTACTTGTTTTGAAGAGATTGGTGGTTTTGTTCGCCAAGTCATGTGGGATGGTATTGACTGTCACAAGTGTCGGCAATTAGGTTGGATAGCAGTAAGTTGGGATGAACCTGAGTTGCAGTTTATTCACCTTCGTCCAATGGGCTCTAGTCAGCAAGGAATATTTACCGGTCGTATGCGTCATGGTTTTGGCCAATACTTTATGGGCACTGGTGTACTGTATATGGCAGCATCTTCTGTCTTTAGGATGCTTCATCCACCGTATTTTATCGGTGGTATAGCGATGTTTTGGGGATACTTAAAGAGTTTTATCCAAGGTCAAGCAAGGTTTGATGACGCGGACTTAGTTGCTTTTATTCGCGCCTACCAGAATCAATGTTTACTTAAAGGAAAATCAACTGCGACAAAAGCTGTGAACTCGAAACAAGAGCATATCTGGTTAACAAATCATTCTTGAGTTGCTGATTAATGCTAATTGGAAAAAATTGTAAATTAGGAGAGCGTTGAGTGAAAATTGCTTATTTAGCGCCAGAGATACCCGCGCTTTCAGCGACATTTGTCTATAACGAGATTTTACAGCTAGAAAAACTTGGCAATGAAGTGAGTGCTTTTTCAGTGCACCGGCCGGGTGCAGAAGTCACCGATCCAAGTGTTGATAAGTTGAAAGAAAATGTTATCCATCTTTATGAATATTCAATTGTTAAGGTGCTTTTAACGCATATTTTTCTCTTATTTAGTACGCCATTAACTTACCTTAAGACTTTAGCGTTATTAGTTAAAGATATTTTTCGTTTAGGTTTGTTGTCAAGAGGTTCATTGGGTCAAGTGTATCGGTTTTTGTTTTCCGGAAGGCTGGCATATGACTTAAAGAAGTTGGGCTGCCAACATGTTCACACTCATTTTGCTCATGTCCCTACAGATATTGCAATGTATGCAGCGGCGCTATCTGACATTCCTTATAGTGTGACAGCGCATGCCAATGATTTGTTTGAGCGAGGTTACTTACTTCAAGAAAAGGTTCAGCGTAGTAGCTTTTTCGCCACTATATCTGAATACAATATTAGGATGCTGGAAAGAATTGCATGTAATAAAGAACAGTTGAAACTTATACGCTGTGGGGTGGATGCTGAGAAGTTTTCTAGTCGACAAGATTTCGTGCCAAATTCTACATTTAAGGTGGGTGTGATTGGTCGTTTAGTAGAAAAGAAAGGTATTGATACATTGATCAAAGCCTTTAGCTTATTGAAGGAACAAGGAATAAAAGTATCGCTATCTATCGCAGGGTCAGGACCATTAGATGGCGAGTTAAAAGCATTCGTACAAGAAGAAGGTTTAGGCGACAATAGAGTGACTTTTTTAGGTGCGATTCCACATACGCAGGTCGCTCAATTTGTTGAATCACTGGATATATTTGTTCTTCCGTGTAAACAAGATAAAAATGGAGACATGGATGGTATTCCTGTTGTTTTGATGGAAGCTATGCTGTCAGGAGTTCCTGTTATATCTACAAGCATTTCAGGTATACCTGAGTTGGTTATAAATAATGAAACAGGCTTATTAGTTGCGCCTAATGATGAAGGTGAATTAGCAAGTGCAATTAAAGTAATGATGGATGAGGCTGCCAATAGAAAGAACATGACTGCTAAGGGCATTACTAAAGTGAACAGTGATTTTTCTTTGCAGGGCAATACAGCAAAGTTAAATAGTTTGTTTAAGAGTGTGGCACTAACACAGAAAGGTAAATATAGTCGTGTGTAGGCTTAATCCAGTAAGTTTCTTAGCGATGAATTAGAATGGCGACTATGGATATGATGCGTGATGTGTGGTGTGTATTAGGTTTAGTATTTGATGACACACGATTAAAAGCGTCAACCACACTGCTTAACTTATACATTGAGCAAAATAAGCGCTGTTTCTTAACCACGCCAAACCTTAACTTTGTGATAGCCACACAAACAGACTCGACTTTTTTTGATTCTGTTATAGACAGTGATTTAAGTGTTGCTGACGGGATGCCGATTATCTGGGTGGCTAAGTTACTTGGCGTGCCGTTAAATGAACGTATCGCAGGCTCTACTTTATTTGATGAGTTATCGCAGCAGAAAAAAACGACTCAAAAAACAAAGGTATTCTTTTTTGGTGGTCAACAAGGTATTGCAGAGCAAGCATGTGCCAAATTAACTGAAAATAGCAATGGCATGGTAGGTTGTGGTTTTTATGATCCAGGCTTTGTTTCTGTTGAACAAATGAGTTCAAATGATGTGATCGATAAGCTTAACCAAGCAGAGCCAGACTTTATTGTTGTGGCGTTGGGGGCAAAAAAAGGTCAGCAATGGATACAACATAATAAGGCCAAACTCAAGGCCCCTGTTATTAGCCACCTAGGAGCTGTAATAAATTTTGTGGCAGGTAATATTGAACGTGCTCCATTAGTGTGGCAACGTTGTGGCATGGAGTGGTTATGGCGAATTCGACAGGAACCAGCACTTTGGAAGCGTTATTTATATGATGGTTGTTCTTTTGTACAGCTTCTTATAAGTAAAGTGATTCCGTTAGCAATTTACGATAGATTTTTAAAAAGAACAAAAGACTACCGAAGTCAACCAATGCTGGCTATTCATCACCAAACTTCTTGTTTGCTGATGAACTTACAAGGAAGTATTCACAATAGAGCTATGACTTTTGTGAAAGAGCAGTTTTCTGAAGTTTTGGGTAATAATGATGAAAATGTAGTTATCGACTGTTCGGGTTTAACCTATATAGATGCTGCTTTTTTAGGCTCACTACTGTTATTTCAGCGTTATTTGAGTGAAAGTAAGCGAACATTAACTTTACAAGCAGTACCAAAAAGGATTATAAGAATCATCAGTTTAAATAACGTTTTAAATCGTTTTACAATAATCTCGTAGTGAGATGGATGTTTGGCAAAGTATAAGGAGTAGTCTTTTTTGTTAAGTTTAAAACATATATTATTATTTGCGGTAGCAATTTCTTTGGGAGTTTGGTCTTATTGGGATGGCTTATCTGAAGCTGTATTTCGGTGGGGGAAGCAAGAAGAATATAGTCATGGCTATTTAATACCGCTTGTTAGTTTGTATATTTTATGGGAAAAGCAAAACCTGATTAAAGCTAATATCGGGCCACCATTAGTATCTGGTTTGTTGATCATCATCGCATCAATATTACTTTTTATTGTAGGTGAAATTAGTGCGCTTTTTATTTTAATTCAGTACTCATTTGTTTTTTTGTTATTAGGACTATCACTTGTCTTTATCGGTAAAGCAACGAAATATACCTTAGCCCCGATCTTACTATTATTATTTGCAATCCCTTTGCCTTATGTCATCGAAGTACTATTAACAGCAAAGCTACAGCTTATGTCATCATGGCTCGGTGTAAGTTTTATACGGTTATTTAATATTCCCGTCTTTCTTGAAGGTAATGTCATTGATTTAGGCGTGTATCAATTACAGGTAGTTGAAGCATGTAGTGGCTTACGTTATTTGTTTCCATTGATGAGTCTTGGTTTCATAGCCGCCTATTTTTATCAAGCAAGTTTTTGGAAACGAGCTGTTGTTTTCTTAGCAACGATTCCTGTCACTATTTTAATGAATAGCTTCCGTATCGGTGCTATTGGTGTAATGGTAGATAACTGGGGCATATCGATGGCAGAAGGGTTCCTACATGACTTTGAAGGCTGGATTATCTTCATGGCATGTGCAGTGCTCTTGTTTGCTTTAATTTGGCTGCTGGAAAAGTTGTTTAATAAAGGGAGCTCGTTAGCTGCGGTTTTTGGAGTCGTTGATATACCTCCACCTTCCATAAAAAATAGCTCGTTAAATAAAAAGTCTTCAATGTTGTTAATTATAAGTATTGTTTTGATATTTATAACTATGCTGGTTACACAGTTCTTGGATAAACGTACTGAAATTTATCCGGAACATGCTCCTTTTGTTAATTTTCCTACAGAAATTGGCGACTGGCGTGGTAAGCATGAAAAAATGGATAAACAGGTAGTTGATAAGCTGGGGATGACTGATTATCTATTCGCAAACTATAAAAATGAGCAGAAGCAGCTAGTGAATTTTTATGTTGCTTATTATCAATCTCAAAGAAAAGGTGTTTCTCCTCATTCACCACGAGTATGTATCCCTGGCGGTGGTTGGGAAATAACGACTCTTGATAGGGTTACAGCTAATGGTCACCCTATTAATCGTGTGATTATAAAAAAAGGTGACCAACGCCAGTTAGTGTATTACTGGTTCCAAGGGCATGGCAGAACCATAGCAAATGAATATATTAATAAATGGTATTTGTTTGTAGATTCTATATTTAAAAATAGAACAGATGGTTCTTTAGTTCGAGTAGTCACGAGCGTACCTAAACACGAGGATATTCAGTTGGCAGATGAACGACTACTGAATTTTATGTCTAAAGCTGAACCGAAACTCAAACAATATATCTTAGATTAGGGATAGAAATATGAATGTATTAAAACATACTGTTATAGCTGCATTATTGATTGGTGCCATGACAGGATGTGGCACTGCTGAAGAAAGTGCTGCTAACTATTTGGATAGTGGTAAAACCTTGCTTGCTGAAGGAAAGGTCAAAAAGGCGCGGTTAGAGTTTAAAAATGCGATTCAGATTGATCCGCGTATGGCTGAGCCTTTTTATCAATTAGCGTTGATAGATGAAAAAGATCAAAAGTGGAAAGCGATGTTTGCCAATTTAAATACGGTTGAGCAACTTGATCCAAATCACTTTGATGCGATTGTTAAATTAGGCCAAATTCATTTATTGGCAGGAAATTTTGAACTGGCTGGAGAGAAAGCTGACAAAGTACTAACTGCAGAGCCCAGTCATATATTAGCTTTAGTTCTTCGAGCATCTGTTGCGATGAAACAACAGAACTTCGGTGAGGCGATGACCAGTGTCGAAAAAGCATTATCGATTGACTCAACGAATATTGAAGCGATTTCGGTGAAAGCCTTAGTGCTCAATATGCAAGAGAAAACAGAACAGGCAATGTCGGTGATTAATAGTGCTTTAGCTGCTAATCCAGATGAATTGCCACTTACCATGATTAAGCTGTCTATTCTTGAGCAACAAAAAGATTATTTAGCAATGGAAGCGGTTTACCGCCAGTTACAAAAGTCTGATCCTGACGCTGCATGGGTAGCTGTTGCTTTAGCTAAACTGTTAAATATTCAAGATAGATATAGTGAAGCTAAGCAGAGTCTTCAGCAGTATGTTTCAGCTCATCCTGATGATGAAAAAACGAAATTATTGCTTGTTTCTTTAGTGAAATCACAAGAACCTGAACAGGCGATTATTTTATTAGATTCATATATTGAACAACAACCAGATAATTTTGATTTACGCTTTGCCAAAGTTCAATTACAGATTGGCAATCAGCAAACAGATGCTGCTCTAGCTGAATTAAACAATATCGTTAGTTTAGATCCTGAAGGCAATAATGGCCGTAAAGCTTTAGTTGCATTAGCTGGTTTTGAATTAAAAAATGGTGATATTGAATCGGCAAGAGATAAAGTTACAAAAATTTTAACGGCAGCACCTGAAGATGATGGTGCTTTGTTATTAAAAGCTCGCTTTGACTTAATGGATAATGACGTCGATTCAGCCGTAACAAACTTACGTATTGTTTTGAGAAACAACCCAGAGTCAGATCAAGCAATGGTTTTGTTAGCTCAAGCATATATGAGTAGCGGTTCTACAGAGTTAGCTGAAGATAATTTCCGCCAAGCGTTAACCGTTAACCCTGGGAATACTGTTGCAGCATTATCTGTTGCTAATAGCTTAATGCAAAGTAGAGACTTAGATCGTACTGAAGAAGTATTAACTGATGCATTAAAGCAAGCAAAAGATAAAGAACAGTTATTGCAAGCGTTGGCGCAAGTTAAGTTATTGAAAAAAGACTGGCAGGGAACCGAAACTCTAGTCGATACATTACGAGTAGATAAAAAAGATACGGCATTAACTCATTTCTTAAGTGGGCGAATTGCTCAAGGCCAAGCGGACTACGCATTGGCTATTGATGAGTATAAATCTGCTTTGGTATTACAAGCTAATATGCCTCGGGCATTACAGGGATTGACGTTTAGTTCGTTACAGCTAGAGAAAAAACAAGAGCTCTTAGATTATTTAACTGAATTTTTAGAAAGTAATCCAAAACAATTAGCTGTTTATGCGTTACTGTCGAATATTTACGCGCAGGATAAGTTGTGGGAACAGTCGGTTGCTATTTTAGAAAAGGGCTTGGCGACTGAGCCTCAATGGCAATCAGGCTACAGCACTTTAGCTTCGATTTACTTTGCCCAAAAGCTACCAAAGCAAGCGATTGAAGTTTATAAGCGTGGCTTAGATAAAAACGCTGGTAGTGTAATGCTGTCGTTACAGCTTGCTTCAGCTTATGAGCAAGCAGCTGAATTTGAGTTAGCTAAGACTGTATATGAACAAGTCTTAGCAACGTCTCCTGATGTTGAGCCTGCAATTAATAACTTGGCGAGTTTATTAACTGATAGATTTCAGTCAGCTGAAAATTTACAAAAGGCGGCAGAAATTGCAGATAGATTTAAGTCGGCAACAGAACCTTATTATCTAGATACTTACGCGTGGGTGAATGTGCAGTTAGGCAATTTGGATAAAGCCCAACCGGTGTTGGAGCGAGTAGTCTCTCTATCTCCAGATGTGGCTGTATTTAATTACCATTTAGGTGTCTTATATAATAAGCAAGGTAATAAGCTTGAAGCTGAGCAATATTTAAGTTCAGCCAAACGATTAGCATCAGAGCAAGGCGATACTGTAACTGCAACTGGAGCAGATGAATTGCTTAAGCAATTGTAATTACGGCTTAGTAACTAAAAAAGGGAGCGTCGGCTCCCTTTTTTTTATAATAAATTTAGCTTTTATTCGCTCCTCCGAAGCCACTGAGTTATCGGCCGGTTGCAGGCATACTTTTCAGTAGATGGGGAGAATGCTTGGCTCAATAGAGTTGAAAAATAAACTTTATTAAATCATAAGCAGTAGGCTGAGTATTGATGGGGTAGTAAACTACTGCTTTATCAGCCTAATGCAATATGATATTTTGCGTTGACTGAAAATAACTAGAATGGATTTATTTTGATGAGATTATTAATTACTGGTGGGGCTGGTTTTATAGGATCGGCACTTATACGTCAATTGCTGTCTGAAACAGACTATCATGTAGCAAATGTTGATAAATTAACCTATGCAGGCAATCTAGAATCACTACAATCAATCGAAGACAGTCCTAATTATAGGTTCTATCGTGCAGATATTTGTGATGCTGTAGAAATGGATAGAATTTTTTCTGAATTTCAGCCGACAGCTGTCATGCATCTTGCTGCAGAATCACATGTTGATCGTTCGATAGATGGCCCGGGTGAGTTTATTCAAACAAATGTGGTTGGCACATACACATTATTAGAAGCTACTCGTAAGTACTGGCTGAGTTTAGAGAAAGCACAAGCTGAGGCTTTCCGTTTTCATCATATCTCAACTGATGAGGTATATGGAACATTAGGAGAGACAGGCTTATTTACAGAAACAACACCGTATCAGCCTAACTCTCCTTATTCAGCGAGTAAAGCAAGTAGTGATCATTTAGTCCGTGCATGGCACCACACCTATGGATTACCGGTATTGATGACTAATTGTTCTAATAATTATGGTCCGTATCAGTTTCCAGAAAAATTAATTCCTTTAATTATCAGTAATGCATTACAAGGTAAACCTCTACCGATCTATGGTAAGGGAGATAATATTCGGGATTGGTTATATGTTGATGACCATGCACGTGCATTACGTACAGTATTGGCAAAAGGTGTGATTGGTGAGACCTATAATATTGGTGGAGTTAATGAACATACCAATTTAGATGTAGTGCAAACTGTCTGTACTATTTTGGATGAACTATTAACTGACTCTGAACATAAACCTCATAACAAGTTAATTGAGTTTGTAACCGATCGACCGGGACATGACCAACGTTACGCTATCGATGCAACCAAGATTGAAAATGAGCTGGGTTGGACACCTGAAGAGACCTTTGCTACCGGTTTACGAAAAACAGTTGAGTGGTATCTTAACAATCGTGAATGGTGTGAGCATGTATTAGATGGTAGTTATCAACAGCAACGACTAGGATTACAGGAAGCATCATTATGACAGCACGGAAGGGTATTATTCTCGCAGGCGGCAGTGGCACACGACTATATCCGGTTACCCAAGCAATCAGTAAACAGCTATTACCTGTTTATGATAAACCGATGATCTACTATCCTTTATCAACACTGATGTTGGCGGGTATACGAGATATTTGTATTATATCTACTCCTCAAGATACACCACGTTTAGAACAATTATTAGGGGACGGAAAACGCTGGGGAATTAATATTCAATACATTGTCCAACATAAGCCTGAAGGTATTGCCCAAGCTTTTCCATTAGCCAAAGAATTTATTGGCGACTCACCATGTGCATTAATTCTTGGTGATAATGTTTATTACGGTCATGATTTAGCCGATATGATGATTGAAGCAGATCAAAGAGAAACGGGTGCGAGTGTCTTTGCTTACCCAGTTAGTGATCCTGAACGTTATGGTGTAGTTGATTTTGATAAAACGGGTAAAGCATTAAGTATTGAAGAAAAACCAGAACAGCCAAAATCGCGTTATGCAGTAACTGGCTTATATTTTTATGATAATCAAGTGGTTGATATAGCCAGTAACTTAAAACCTTCTGCGCGTGGCGAACTCGAAATTACTGATGTGAACCAGTATTACCTTGATCAAAAACAACTGCATGTTGAAGTGATGGGCCGAGGCATGGCTTGGTTAGATACCGGTACTCATGATTCTTTACTGGATGCATCTTTATTTATTCAAACGATAGAAAAGCGTCAAGGTTTAAAAGTGATGTGCCCAGAAGAGATCGCCTATCGTAGTGGTTATATTACTGCAGAGCAGTTAGAGCAGTTGGCCCAACCTTTAATCAAAGCAGGCTATGGCAACTACTTAATTAATATTTTAAAAGAGACCATTTTTTAATGGAAGTTATAGAAACGTCAATTCCTGATGTCAAATTACTAAAACCAAAAGTATTTGGTGATGAACGTGGTTTTTTTATGGAAAGTTACAACCAAAAAACATTGCAGAACTTATTAGGTCTTGATGTTGCGTTCGTACAAGATAACCATTCTCGCTCAAGTAAAAATGTCTTGCGAGGCCTACATTATCAATTGCAGCAAGCTCAAGGAAAATTAGTTCGTGTTGTTGCTGGCGAAGTATTCGATGTCGCTGTTGATTTACGTAAAAGTTCGCCAACATTTGGTCAATGGGAAGGAGCAATATTATCAGCTGAGAACAATTACCAACTTTGGGTTCCACCTGGTTTTGCCCATGGTTTTGTTGTATTAAGTGACACTGCTGATTTTTTGTATAAAACAACAGATTATTATGCTCCAGAGCATGAAAAATGTATCCATTGGAACGATCCTTTTATAGCAATAGATTGGCCTATCGATGGTGAACCCAGCTTATCGGAAAAAGATAAACAAGGTGTTGCATTTGAATTAGCTGAAACGTACAGCTGATGAAAATATTGTTAACTGGTGCAAATGGACAAGTTGGCTTTGAGCTACAGCGCAGTCTTGCATGTTTGGCTGAAGTAATTGCCACCAATAGAAATAACTTAGATTTATCCAATAATCAGGCTATTCAGCTCTGTATTGCAGAGCACAAGCCTGATCTTATTATCAATGCAGCAGCCTACACCGCCGTTGATAAAGCAGAATCTGAACACGATTTAGCGATGCAGATTAATGCCGTTGCACCAACCGTCATGGCAGAAGAAGCGCAGAAGCTAGATATCCCACTGATTCACTATTCGACAGATTATGTGTTTAATGGTCAGAACAGTCAGCCATGGCTTGAAAATGATAAGGTTGAGCCAATTAATATTTATGGTAAAACCAAATTATTAGGTGAGCAGGGCATTGCCAATACCGGTGTTGCTCATCTTATTTTTCGCACCAGCTGGGTGTATGGCCAACGTGGTAATAACTTTTTATTAACTATGAAACGGCTAGGTTTGGAGCGTGAGTCTCTTTCTGTTGTCGATGATCAAATTGGTGCACCGACATGGAGTCGTCATATTGCTGATGCAACGGCTCAAATAATTGCTCAAGCCATCGCTTCAGGTAATGTAACTGAATTTATTAAAGAGAAGTCTGGTATTTACAACCTTAGTGGTGCTGCTAAAACGAGCTGGTATGGTTTTACCCAAGCTATTTTTGAACAATTGCAACAAGAGGGTGAAAAAGTCGCAGAGTTGAATGCAATTCCAACGAGTGCTTATCCAACGCCGGCACAGAGACCGCTTTATTCTTGCCTTAATAATGATAAATTAGCGGATACATTTTGTATCAGCTTACCTAACTGGCAGCAGAGCCTAACTCTGGCTATGCAATAACTCCTAAGAACCATATAAATAATGCAAATAAATATAGAGCAATTGATGACTCGTACGGGTGTTAAATTTGGTACTAGTGGTGTGCGAGGCTTAGTTATCGATATGAGCGATCAAGTTTGCTGGACGTATGTTACGGCATTCTTACAATATTTAATGTCTGAAAAACTCATCAATAAAGGTGATAGCGTTGGAATCGCAGGGGATTTGCGCGCTAGTAGCGATAAGATTATGACAGCAGTAGTTGTTGCTGTAGATGAGCAAGGTTTAGTTGCGGTTAATTACGGCAAAATACCTTCACCAGCGATAGCTCATTTTGGTATCACTGAATCTATACCAACGATAATGGTCACAGGCAGTCATATTCCTGATGATAGGAACGGTATAAAATTCAATAAAGCGGATGGTGAAATTTTAAAAGCAGATGAGCTTGCGATTTGCAGTCAGTTAATCACCATTCCTGATGATAAATTTAATGACGATGGCGCATTTATTGTTGAGTCAATATTACCGGCTATTCAGTCAGAAGCTGAAGCTTTGTATATTGAACGTTTCACGAGCTTTTTCCCCAAGCAGTGTTTGCAAGGAAAGAGCGTTGGTCTATATGAACATTCATCCGTATCTCGAGATCTACTTAAAACTATCCTAACGCAGTTAGGCGCTACGGTAACTTCGCTAGGACGAACAGATCAATTTATCTCTGTCGATACTGAAGCCATTAGACCCGAAGACGTAATACTGGCTAAGCAATGGGTAGCTGAACATCAATTCGACTGTATTATTTCTACCGATGGTGATGGTGATCGTCCTTTAATTAGTGATGAGCATGGTAACTGGCTACGTGGTGATATTGCAGGCGTTTTATGTGCTCAGTACTTAAATGCCGAAGTTGTTGTTACTCCAGTAAGTAGTAATAGTGCAGTCGAAAAATCTGCGTTATTCAAGCAAGTAATTCGTACTCGAATAGGTTCTCCTTATGTAATCACGGCAATGGAGAGTGCAGAGCTAGGTGAACATAGACCAATTATTGGTTACGAAGCTAATGGTGGTGTATTGCAAGGTTCAGATATTACATTGAACGATAGGCTATTAACTGCTTTACCAACCCGTGATGCCGCGATAGTTCCATTATCTATATTAATGTTGGCGAAGCAACAATCATTAACTGTTTCTGAGCTATTAAAAACATTGCCGGCACGGTTTACATTTAGTGACCGACTCAAAGCCTTCCCTACTGAGTTAAGTCAGCAACGGTTAGCAGCATTTTTAACTGCAGATCAGAATGAGAATTTTTCGAAAGTGCAAGCTCAATTTGCTTTCGCTGGACTGGTATTATCTATTGATGATACCGATGGCATTCGAATCACCTTTGATACACAGGAGGTGATTCATCTACGACCGTCTGGAAATGCGCCTGAATTGCGTTGCTACACTGAAGCTGCTGACGAAGAGCGAGCACAACAGCTTAATCAACAAGCGATTGAAGTAATGAATAGTTGGCGGGCGTAATCACTCGGTCATTGGAACGAATGATTACGCAACCCCGGTTAATCTTGGCCGAATAAGTCTCGGGTATAAACCTTGTGCTCAACGTCTTTGATATTATCAGACAAGCGGTTAGCAACAATGACATCAGCGTAGTCTTTAAACTCCTCTAAAGACTTGACCACTTTAGAGTGGAAAAAGCTGTCATCTTCTAATGCAGGTTCGTAGATAACGACTTCGATGCCTTTGGCTTTGATGCGTTTCATAATGCCTTGGATGGAAGATGCTCTAAAGTTGTCGGAGCCTGTCTTCATGATCAGACGATAAATACCAACCACTTTTGGTTTACGCTTAAGAATTGACTCTGCAATATGATCTTTACGCGTAGTATTAGCATCGACAATGGCACTGATTAAACTGTTTGGCACTTCATTATAATTGGCACGTAACTGTTTCGTATCTTTGGGAAGGCAATAACCACCATAGCCAAACGACGGATTGTTATAGTGATTACCGATACGAGGATCAAGACCAACCCCATCGATAATTTGTTTGGTATCTAAACCATGCGTTTCAGCATAAGTATCGAGTTCATTAAAGTAGGCAACCCGCATCGCGAGATAGGTATTGGAGAATAGTTTTACCGCTTCAGCCTCGGTAGAATTAGTGAATAAGACATCAATATCTTGTTTGATCGCCCCTTCGACTAACAATTTAGCGAACTGTTCGGCGCGGCTAGAGCTCTCCCCAATAATTATTCGTGAGGGATGCAAATTATCAAACAGGGCTTTACCTTCACGTAAAAACTCTGGTGAAAAAATAACATTATCTGTGCCCAGCTCATTTTTGACTTTTTCGGTATAACCAACAGGTACGGTTGATTTAATGACCATAACAGCTTCAGGATTAATGGCCATTACATCTTTAATAACCGACTCTACCGAGCTAGTATTGAAGTAATTTGTTTCTGCATCATAATCCGTGGGTGTGGCAATAATGACATAGTCTGCATTGTTGTAAGCGATCTGCTTATCTGTAGTTGCCGATAGGTTTAATTGTTTATTTTGCAAGTAGTCTTCGATTTCAGCATCGATGATGGGGGATTGCTGGTTATTAATCAGTGCTACTTTGTCAGCAATGATATCAAGTGCGACGACTTCATTATGTTGAGACAGCAGTACGGCGTTAGATAGGCCAACATAACCTGTACCTGCAATAGCAATTTTCATTTTGTATTCCCTATAATGTGTACTGACAACTAAAATCAACGCTTACTGTATATAAAATGGTGTTAACTTTCAAAAAAAGAGTTTAGTAATAAATATTGTGGTGCTAAGTTGATATTAAATTGACTTTATTTAGCAAGTAAAAACGCTGATTTTATCTGTTTCTATTGCTTGGCTACGCGTATAATAACTAGCATTAAAGGGTGTTTAAAATACAAAAGTATCAAGATGCACCAATATTTCTTTACCGCACCGCGATGGTGCGAAGGGTAGCGTTTTTTGTTGTGTTTTTGTAGCCGAAAACACACTGATAAATAAGCGCAGCAATGGTTTTAGTTTATAGGCATGATTTGTGCATTCAGGTCTGCATCAAGTCTATCTCAAGCATGAGGGTTTCATGAGTAACAAACAAACACTGGTCGTTATTGGTAACGGTATGGTCGGTCAAAACTTCCTTGAAAATTTAATGGCAAGTGACATTAAAAGTAACTATAACGTGGTCACTTTTTGTGAGGAGCCATTGGTCGCTTATGACCGAGTTCATTTAAGTGAGTATTTTGCCGGTAAATCAGCGGATGACTTGTCTTTAGTCGAAGACGGTTTCTTTGAAACAAATGACATCACTATTCACATGAGTGATAAAGCGGTATCGATTGATCGTCAAAATAAAACGGTCACATCGGACAAGGGCATTGTCATTGACTACGATAAAATTGTATTAGCGACAGGTTCAACGGCCTTTGTTCCGCCAATTCCTGGTAATGATCGTGATTACTGTATTCCTTATCGTACTATTGCTGACCTTGATGACATGATGGCGGCAGCCAAAGACTCTAAAGTCGGTACAGTCGTTGGTGGTGGTTTATTAGGCTTAGAAGCTGCCAAAGCATTACGTGACTTAAACTTAGATACGCATGTAGTCCAGTTTGCTCCTCGTTTGATGGAAGCTCAGTTAGATGATGGTGGTGCTGACTTACTTAAAAGTAAAATTGAAGACCTAGGTGTTGGTGTTTTAACGAGTAAAAATACCATCAAGATTGTTGATGGTGACACATGTAAGCACAAGATGGTGTTTGCTGATGGCACTGAACATGAAACAGATATGATTTTGTATTCGGCCGGTATTCGCCCGCGTTATGAAATTGCTGCTGACTGTGGTTTAGAAATCGCAGAGCGTGGTGGTGTGGTCATTGATAATCAATGTCTTACGACGGATGCTGATATTTATGCAATCGGTGAGTGTGCATCATGGAATAATTTAGTCTATGGCTTGGTTGCTCCAGGTTATGCAATGGCAAGAGCAGTGGTAAGTCACCTCGCGGGTGAAGAAGCTGAGTTTGCCGGCGCCGATATGAGTACCAAGTTAAAGTTAAACGGTGTTGATGTTGCCAGTATTGGTGACCCACATGCTTCAACACCTGGTTCTTTGGTTTATACCTACCAAAATGGCGTTGACGGTATCTATAAACGTATTGTTGTCAGCAATGATAATAAATTATTATTAGGCGCTGTATTAGTGGGTGATGCCTCAGGCTACCCTACTTTGCATCAGTATTTTTCTAATGAAATCGAACTGCCAGAACATCCTGATTCTTTAATCTTACCTTCACGTTCTGATGAATCTGTTGGCTTAGGCCCAGATGCTTTACCTGCATCTGCTCAAATATGTTCTTGTTACGAAGTATCTAAAGGTGCCATTGTTGACGCAATTGAAGGTGGTTGTTGCACCTTAGCATCTGTCAAGGATGCAACCAAAGCATCGACCGCATGTGGTGGTTGTGCTGCGTTACTTAAATCGGTTGTTGATTGTGAGTTTGAAAAAGCCGGTATGGAAGTTAATACCGATATCTGTGAGCACTTTGCCTATACCCGCCAAGATTTATACAACTTTATTTTGGTAGAAGAAATTAAATCGTTCAGCGACTTAATCTCTAAACACGGTTCAGGTAAAGGCTGTGAGATTTGTAAACAAGCAGTAGGTTCTATCTTAGCGTCACAATGGAATGATTATGTTCTAGAGCAAGAACACGTTGGCTTACAAGATACCAATGATACTTTCCTTGCCAATATTCAAAAAGATGGTACTTATTCAGTAGTACCGAGAATGACCGGTGGTGAAGTAACGCCTGAAGGGCTAATTGCGATTGGTCAAATTGCGAAGAAATATGGCTTATATACTAAAGTTACCGGTGGTCAACGTGTCGATTTATTTGGTGCACGTGTCGATCAATTACCGCCAATTTGGCAGGAACTGATTGATGCCGGCTTTGAAAGTGGCCATGCCTACGGTAAATCGTTACGGACAGTTAAGTCGTGTGTAGGTAGTACTTGGTGCCGATTCGGTGTCGATGATAGCGTTGGCTTAGCGGTAGAATTAGAAAATCGTTATAAAGGTTTACGTAGCCCCCATAAAATCAAATTTGCTGTGTCTGGTTGTACCCGTGAATGTGCTGAAGCGCAAAGCAAAGATATCGGTGTAATTGCTGTTGAAGGCGGTTGGAGCTTATATGTATGTGGTAATGGTGGCATGAAGCCTCGCCATGCTGATCTATTTGCAACCAACCTCGATAAAGAAACATTAATTAAGTATATCGATAGAGTATTAACGTTTTATGTGCGTACCGCTGACCGTTTGCAACGGACATCAGTATGGATGGAAAACATGGAAGGTGGCCTTGATTATCTTAAATCAGTGGTCATTGATGACAAATTGGAGCTTTGTGATGAATTAGAATCACAAATGCAGCATGTTGTTGATACATATCAATGTGAGTGGAAGACAACCATTGGCGATGAAAGTAAACTAAAACGGTTCCGTCATTTCGTGAATAGTGATAAACATGATGAAAATATTGTCTTCGTTGAAGAGCGTGGTCAAATACGTCCTGCCAATATTGATGAGCGTAAACTTTTGAAAGCGGAGAATGCATAATGGCAAATTGGCTAGACGTATGTAGCATTGATGACTTACAACCAAACTCGGGTGTATGTGCTTTAGTAGCAGAGCAACAAGTCGCTATTTTTTACATGCCAGAAGACAACACTGTTTATGCGATTAATAATTACGACCCTTTCAGCGATATTAATGTTTTATCTCGTGGATTGATTGGTGATATCAAAGGTGAGGCGATGGTAGCTTCACCTATTTATAAGCAACACTTTAACCTTAAAACCGGTGTTTGTTTTGAAGATGAAACAGTCAAAATTGATGCCTATGAAATTCGAATAAATAATGAGCGTGTTGAAGTGAAAATTTAATTAACTGGAGCCAAGAATGACCCTAGATTATTTTGTAGCCGATGTATTTACCAACCAGATATTTTCTGGAGCACAGATAGCTGTATTTCCAAATGCAGATGATCTGACAGACGAACAAATGACGTTGATTTCTAGGGAAATTAATCTGTGGGAAACGGTATTCATTTTCAAACCGACCGATAATGATGCAACACGAAAAATGCGTGTTTTTTCGCCTCGGGGAGATGAAGTTGATTTTGCTGGCCATCCACTTATTGCTGCGGCATTTGTATTAGGCGAAACTGGAGAGGTTGATACCTTGCAAGAAAGTGTATCGATTACGGTACAACAAAACTCTGGTGATATAGACGTTAGTATTTCATTAAAAGATGGCAAAGTGACATTTGTTCAATTTTCTAAGACGGTGTCTTCAGTTATTGATCGATATACGCCTTCAGCAACAGAAATCGCTAAATTCTTGGGCATTGATGCTGATGATATTGATCATAATAAGTATTCGACTCGTCTAGTATCGTGTGGCTATCCGTATTTGATCGTACCTGTATGGAACTACGCGGCGGTGAGAAAAGCGAAGTTTGATTATGCAGCATGGAGCCATTCTGCGGGTCCGCAAACCGCTGCTCAAGAGATTTTATTGTTTTCTCCTAAAACACCACATGTAGATTCTGATTTTCATGTCCGTTTATTAGGGCCTAACATCGGTGTAAATGATGATCCACCGGTAGGGAGTGTGACACCTTCTTTTGCTGCCTACTTATGTTCGTTTGATATTACTCAGCTGGGCACCCATGCCTTCTCAGTGTGTCGCGGAGATGCTGATGTTCGTCGTAGTGTCATCAATGTCGAGATGGACAATAAGAAAAAACCTGATCTGGCCTTACGTATCGGTGGCGAAGCGGTCATGGTATCTGAGGGCAAAATGTATATACCTGCCAAGGCAAGTTAACAACTAATGCTTAAGCATTAAGGTCGCAGTATAGAAAGACTCTATTGTTTTCAATAGGGTCTTTTTTATTGCCAAAAATATCACTTTTTATTTTAGATATTATTCTTGATATAGAGGAAGTTTGGCCTAGTCTTTGCGTATGAATATTAAATTGTAAAAAATCGTATTAATAAGTAAATAACCCGTACTTAAATGGGGCGAATGATAAGTTTATTAGCTTATTTTTGCACTTGTTAGGTGCAACCGCGTTAGTTAATAGAGGCAAATTTTTATGTTTTTTAAACGTAAAGAAAAAAACCCAATCCGCATAGCGGACAAAAAAGTTCATGAGTGGAAATATACCACCTGTGGTTATTGTTCAACTGGCTGTTCTATCGAAGTTGGCTTAAACGAAGAGGGTAAGGCTGTTGCTACCCGAGGCAATGCAAATGCCGATGTAAATCGTGGCAAGTTATGCATTAAAGGCATCTTCGAACACGAACTATTTGATGCGGCTGGCCGTGGTGATAAACCATTGATGAGAGACAAGCCTTACGAACCATGGAAAAAAACTGATTGGGATACTGCGCTTGATCATATGGGTTCAGAAATTCAACGAATTCAAGAAACATACGGTCGCGATAGTTTTGCGATAGTTTCTACCGGCCAAATCTTAACGGAAGAGTTCTACTCTTTAGGTAAGTTGGCTCGTGGTTGCATCGGTACTAACAACTATGATGGTAATACCACCTTGTGTATGGCCTCAGCGGTATCAGGTTACAAACGTTCGTTTGGTTCTGATGGCCCTCCTGGCTGTTATGAGGATTTTGAACATACGGAATGCCTGATTGCCTGGGGTTCCAATCTACCTGAACAACATCCAATTATTTACTGGCGTTTAAAAGAAGCATTAGAAAAACGTAAATTTCCCGTCATCGTTATCGATCCGCGGGTAACGATGTTTGCCCAATTTGCTGATATGCATTTAGCAATTACACCGGGTACTGACGTCGCCTTAATGAATAGCTTGATGTACGTAATTTTAGATGAAGGTCTAGAAGATCGTGATTACATCGACAAACACACCAAAGGCATCGAAGCAGTAGAAGCCTGTGTTAAAGATTATGATCCCGTCAGTGCTTCCAAAATCTGTGGTATTGATGAAGATACAATTCGCAATGTTGCTCGTTTATATGCAAAAGCAGGCGCTGCTATGGGTATCTGGACGATGGGCATCAACCAAAGCACCCATGGTTCAGATGGTGTAGTGGGTATTAATAGTCTGGCATTATTGACCGGGAATATCGGCAAACCAGGCGGCACTAGTTTATCGATCACTGGCCAATGTAATGCGATGGGTACTCGTGAATGGTCTTCATGTTCTGGTTTACCTGGTTATCGTTACCTAGAAAATCCAGAAGATCGTAAGGAGATTGCTGAATTTTGGGGTATTGATGAAGAGTTTTTCCCGAAGAAACGCGGTATGGCTCAAACGGATATTTTCCCTGCGATTGAAACGGGACAAATCAAAGGTCTATGGTTAGTTGCCACTAACCCGATGACTTCAATGCCAAATACAGCGCGTATTCGAAAAACGCTAGAGAAATTAGACTTCTTAGTTATTCAAGATGCTTATGCTGATGTAGAAACAACTCACTTTGCACATATGTATTTACCCGCTGCAGTGTGGGCTGAAAAAGAAGGCTGTTTTACCAATACTGAGCGTCGAGTCAACATCGTACGTCAGGTAGTGAAACCTAAAGGTGACTCTAAAACCGATTTTTGGATCTTTAAAGAACTCGCCAAACGCTTCCCAAATGGTCAGAAAATTCACTTCCCTGAAACACCAGAAGGTGCATTCAATGAAATGAAGCAATTGTCGAAAGGCGGTGACCGAACTTTAGATATTTCAGGAATGACTCACGATAAGATTGAAGAATCGTGTGGTATCCAATGGCCATACCGTGAAGATGATGACGAAGGCGTAGCGGGTGGTAATGTGAAAGGTAGTTCACGTTTGTATACTGATGGTAAGTTTCAAACAGCGGATGGTAAAGCGAATCTGATTCCATTGCCGTTCATTGATAATAATGAAGTGCCTGATGATGACTATCCATTCTGGATGAATAGTGGTCGGGTAGTTGAGCACTTCCATACCCGTACTCGTACTGGCAAAATCGGTAATATGAATAAATATAGTCCAACGCCATATATGGAAATGAATCCAGATGCGGCAGCGGAGTTAGGTGTTAAACATCAATCCTATGTACGTATCGCTAGCCGTCGTGGTGATGCGGTGGTTATGGTGCAATTAACACAACGGGTATCTCGCAACATGGTATTTATCCCATTCCATTTCCATGATTGTGTTAACCGTGTTTCTCTTGGCTTATTAGATCCACACTCACGTCAACCTGCATTTAAACAGTGTGCTGTGCGCATTGAACCTGTCGACCAACAATGGGCGGGTGAGTTAAATGTTGAACGTCGTACCTACTAGGGCTGGAGTGAAAGATGAATAAGCAAGAAAGTAAGAGTGAAATTGGCGTTCAATATTTTGATGTCAAAAACATTGGCAAAGTGCCACCACTGCCAGCAGCAGGCAAGAAAAGTGCCCATAAGCCAGCGATAGAAATCGGTAACCGTGAAGATAATATGACCTCGGTTCAAAAAGGATTACGTCGTTATAATCCTTGGTTCATGATGCGTAACTATTTAGATACCTTAGGTACTAATGCATCTATTTTGGATGATACACCGCGTGCTATTTTTGATGTGCGTAGTGGTGAGCGTGATTATGCCAAGTTAAATGATCCTGAAGTTAATGATGCTAACCGTTACGGTACTAAAATTGACTTACTTGATTTGGCCGATGTTGAAATTCCTGAAGAACGGTCGATGTTCATCAACGGCAACCCGGAAGTGGGGTGTAATCCGAATCGTAATAAGCAACATGGTTTTCACTTTACCGCTGATAACTGTATTGGTTGTCACGCTTGTGAAGCAGCATGTAGTGAAAAGAATGATAATCCAGCCCATTTAGCCTTCCGTTCGGTCGGTTATGTAGAAGGTGGCTCATTCCCTGATTACAAACGCATGAACATTTCAATGGCATGTAATCATTGTGATAACCCAGTGTGCATGAAAGGTTGTCCAACGAAAGCTTATACCAAACATGCTGAATATGGTGCGGTTTTACAAGATCCTGAAACCTGTTTTGGTTGTGGTTACTGTACTTGGGTATGCCCATACAATGCTCCGCAATTAGACCCTGTAGAAGGTAAAGTTTCTAAGTGTAATATGTGTGTAGACCGACTAGAAGTCGGTTTGAAACCTGCCTGTGTATCAGCGTGTTTAGGTAATGCGTTGAACTTTGGTGTAGTTGAAAACATGCCTGATAATCGTGAGCAAATTAAAACCTCGATTCCTGGCTTCCCAGATCCATCGATTACTAACCCTAACATTCGCTTCCAGCAAACAAAGTCAATGCCAAATGAAATGGGCCGTACTGATGATATGCCGATCAAATATCATAAGGAAGCAGATGGTACATTCCGTTCAGTAGTTGATGAAAAACAAGGCAAAGAAAGCTTCTGGAACTTATCTCGTTTAAGTTCACGTGAAAATCCTTTGGTTATCTTCACTTTGTTTACCCAAGCTTCAATGGGTGCATTTATGGTGCTATTACTGGGTGATTTACTGGGCATTGAAAGCCTAGTCGCTGTGAAAAACAGTATCGCTTATATTCCATTATTAATGGTAATGGCAGCAGCTCAAGCGATTGGTTTATTATTGTCTACCATGCATTTGGGGAAACCGATGCGTTTCTATCGTGGCTTTAATAACTTACGTTATTCACCATTAAGTCGTGAAGCCTTAGGTGTTGCTATGTACTTCACTGGTTTAGCTGGTTTGACTGCGCTTGAAATTGTAACGATATGGTTGCCATTAGAAATATTTGAAACACTAAAATTAGTTGCAATAGGCTTTGCTGTTATTAGTGGCCTATTGGGTTTATATTTCATGTGTCAAAGCTACCGAATTCCAGCTCGTCCATTCTGGAATCACTGGCAAGTTTCAACCACTTTCTTCGGAACGATGTTTAGCTTAGGTGGCGTATTATTAGCGGTTATTGCCGTGCCTACCTTAGCGTTTACCGGTCAAGATTACACCGTATTATTGCAGTTGACTTCAGGTCTGGTGATGTTGGGTTTATTAGCGGAAGGCTTAGGTTTATTAGCTCATGCGAAATATCTGAATACTGAAAGTGGGGAAGGCGCTGCCGCACATTATATTCAGCAAACTACATTTGGTAAAAGCTATATAGCACGTAACGTTTTAATTGCAGTTGGTGTAGCAATCACAGCGGCAATTAGCTTTTCATTAGCTGAAACAACGATAGGTTTGGTATTAGCGACCTTAGTTGCTCCTGCAATTTTAGTTGCCTTATTGATGGGACGTGCTTTGTTCTATGTATTGGTTATACCTACCACAATGCCAGGGGCTTTCTTCTGGAAGAATAAAGGCTTTGAGGAACATGCGCGTGATATCGGTTTAGCAGAAATGCCTCAAGTAGGTGTGGTGCCAGATCTGCATTAAGCAGTAGTGATATTAAGATAACTATTGAGCAATGCTATTAGTGTTGCTCGATAGTTGTTCACTTTTTATAAAAGAGATTGTAATAGTAGTTTATGACCTTAGATGACATTAAAAATAAGACTTGTTTAGTTGGTTTAACTTATCTTTCCGCCAATGGCGATATCCTAAAACAAACACAAGTGGCAGGCACCGTTATTAAAACAGATGCTGAAGAAGGTATCTCTATCCAATTAATGCTAATAGCTGGCCAGCAAGCTACTACAGATAAACCGGCTGTTTTTCATTTACCACCTTCACTTGATGCTTGGCATGAAGCAACTGCCGGTCATTTTAAAAATGCCGACCATAATATTGATATTACGGACCCTGACTATTTTGTCACTTGGGATATCATTAAGAAAAAAGACGATACACCTGAAGGGACACATGAGTGGTGGGAATGGATGCCGCGCACATCAAAGCCAAACGTTAGTTAATGGTTGTATCAGCTAGTTAACAAGTAAAACTCTTCGATTCACTTCTCACTGAATTATGGTGCATTTCACCATCAATAGGCATAAGATCTAATAGATGATGCCATGAAGGGACACATGAGTGGTGGGAATGGATGCCGCGCACATCAAAGCCAAACGTTAGTTAATGGTTGTATCAGCTAGTTAACAAGTAAAACTCTTCGATTCACTTCTCACTGAATTATGGTGCATTTCACCATCAATAGGCATAAGATCTAATAGATGATGCCACTCAATATTGAGTGGTCATGTTTACTATTTAATCTGTTTTTGTAATCGCTTTTATACATCATATTGTTTATTGAAATTAAGGGTCTTAATTCATTAATGAAAGAAAAATTAGTTCTTATTGGCAACGGCATGGCTGGGATGAGAACAGTCGACGAACTGTTAAAACTAGCCCCTAACAAATACGATATTACGGTATTTGGTGCCGAACCGCATGGTAATTACAACCGCATTATGTTGTCGCCAGTGTTAGCCGGTGACAAATCTCTTGAAGATATCATTATTAATGATTACCAATGGTATCAAGACAACAATATTAAGCTCTTTACGGGCAAGACCATCACTAAGATTGATCGTTACCATCGGAGAGTTATTGCTGATGATGGTTCTACGGCAGAATATGATCGTTTAATTCTCGCAACAGGTTCGAAACCTTTTATGCTTCCTTTACCAGGAAAGGATTTAGAAGGCGTCATTAGTTTCCGTGATATCAATGACGTAAATGTCATGATCGAAACGGCGAAAACACATAAAAATGCGATCGTTATCGGCGGTGGTTTATTGGGCCTTGAAGCCGCAAATGGCTTAATGCTACAAGGTATGAATGTGACAGTTGTTCATATCAGTAAAAGCTTGATGAACCAGCAACTTGATTTTGAAGCGGCTGAACTGATGAAGCATGAGTTAGAGCAAACCGGTTTAAACTTCTTAATGGAACATGAAACTGAAGCGCTTATCGGTGAGCAGCGAGTAGAGAAGATTCGTTTTAAAAACGGCCTTGAATTAGATGCTGATCTAGTTGTTATGGCTGTCGGTGTACGACCTAATATTGAGTTAGCACAAGCATCAGGCATTGAGTGTGATAGAGGGATTGTTGTAACCGATACTTTGCAAACTTATACCCCGAATATTTACGCTGTGGGAGAATGTGTCCAGCATCGTAAACAAACCTTTGGCCTTGTTGCCCCTTTATTTGATCAAGCAAAAGTATGTGCTAATCACTTAGCTGAACTGGGCATTGCATCATATATCTCGACCGTAACAGCGACCAAACTAAAAGTTACCGGTATTAACCTTTATTCTGCGGGTGATTATCTTGGTGCGGATGATACACAGTCATTGATATATAAAGATCCAGCACACAATATATACAAAAAACTAGTCATTAAAGGCGACCTTATCGTGGGTATCGTACTTTATGGTGATACAACTGATGGTAATTGGTATTTTAATTTGCTCACCATGCAAGAAGATATTGCAGCTATAAGAGAAAATATATTGTTTGGGCAACAGTTTGTACAAGAAGCAGAGGAAGAAACAGTTAATGGCTAAGACAGTAAAAACGACCTGTGCTTATTGTGGTGTTGGTTGTGGGGTATTAGCGACAACGCAACAAGATGGTTCAGTGTCTGTTGCAGGTGATACCGAACACCCTTCAAACTATGGCCGTCTATGTTCAAAAGGTTCAGCATTGGCAGACACGGTAGGCCATGAAAATCGCTTGCTGTACCCAGAAATTAATGGCCAGCGAGCATCTTGGGATGAGGCGTTAGATGAAGTCAGTCAACGTTTCCAACAAGTCATTGACCAACATGGTCCTGATGCTGTTGCTATTTATGCATCAGGTCAGTTGTTGACCGAAGATTATTATGCGGCTAATAAGTTTATGAAAGGCTTCATTGGCAGCGCTAATATAGATACTAACTCGCGCCTCTGTATGGCATCAGCAGTAGTGGGTTATAAACGTGCTTTTGGTTCTGATACGGTACCCACCTGTTATGAAGATTTAGAACAGGCTGACTTGATCATCATTGAAGGCTCGAACACTGCTTGGTGTCACCCAGTAGTGTTTCAACGCATTAGCCAAGCAAAACAAGATCGTCCTGAATTAAAGATCGTCGTCATTGACCCTAGAGAAACAGCAACCTGTGAAATTGCTGATTTACATTTGCCGTTAAAATCCGGTTCAGATGTCGCTTTGTTTAATGGCTTATTAAATTACCTGCAGCAACATAACTTTGTTGATAATGATTTCATTGACGGGCATACCGAAGGCTTTGCTCAAGCTGTAGCGAGTGCTGAAAGTTATGGTATTGACAAGGTTGCTGAACTTTGTGGTTTAAATGAGCAAGATGTAAAGCGCTTCTTTAGCTTGTTTTCATCTACAGACAAAGTCGTTACGCTTTATTCACAAGGTGTAAACCAGTCCTCTTCAGGAAGTGATAATTCTAATAGTATTATTAATTGCCATTTAGCTACAGGACGTATCGGTAAGGTTGGCATGGGGCCATTTTCTATTACCGGACAACCTAATGCGATGGGGGGGCGAGAAGTCGGTGGCTTAAGTAATCAGCTCGCTGCTCATATGGAAATTCATAATCCAAAACATCATGATTTAGTCTCTCGTTTTTGGCAGACCGATAACTTAGCTAGCCAAGCGGGTGCTAAAGCTGTCGATATGTTTAACGATGTAGCTAGTGGTAAAATTAAAGCTATTTGGATCATGGCAACCAACCCAGTTGTTACCATGCCCAATGCCGAAAAAGTGAAAGCTGCTTTAGCTAATTGTGAAGTAGTTGTTGTGTCTGATTGTGATGCTAAAACAGATACCACTGAATTTGCCACTGTATTATTACCCGCACACACTTGGGGGGAGAAGGACGGTACCGTAACAAACTCAGAACGTCGAATCAGTCATCAACGTCGGTTCTTACCTATCGCCGGTGAAGCGAAACCCGATTGGTGGATTATCAGTCAGGTAGCAAAACGTATGGGCTTTGCTAAAGAGTTTGCTTATGAAAGTCCTGCAGAAATATTCCGTGAGCATGCTTCGTTATCCAGTTTTGAAAATAATGGCAGCCGTGATTTTGACTTAGGTGCAATGGCATCCATATCAGACCTGCAATATGAAGAGTTAAAGCCAACACAATGGCCTGTTACTGAAATGAGTGTCAGTGGAACAGCACGTTTATTTGAAGATAAACAGTTCTTTACCGACAATAAAAAAGCGCAGTTTATTGCTGTTGAAGCATCACCACCGGTCAATGCTCCGACTGATGATTACCCATTGATTTTGAACACCGGTCGGATTCGTGACCAATGGCATACGATGACACGTAGTGCTCGTAGTGCACGATTAAATGGCCATATACCTGAGCCCTTTGTTGAAGTTCATTCGCAAGATGCTATTAAATGGTCAATCACTGATGGCGACTTGGCACAGATAGAAAGTCAGTGGGGAATGATGATTGCTCGCGTTCAAATAACTGATTCACAGCAGCAAGGCAATGTCTTTGTACCCATGCATTGGAATGCTCAATATGCATCATTATCTCGTGTTGATGCCTTAGTTAACCCAGTGGTTGATGCTTTGTCTGGCCAACCTGAGTTCAAGCATACGCCAGTTAAGATTACTGCTTACCAACCTAGTTGGCACGGCTTTATTTTGTCTCGCGAACCGTTAGTGTTAGAGCAACAGCAATACTGGGTTCGAATTAAAGGCGAACAGTTTTGGCGGTATGAACTAGCGGGTGAACAAGCTATAGATGATGCAGCGGCATGGGCAAAATCACAGCTAGGAGAAGAAGGCGATTGGCTTGAGTTCTCTGATACAGCATTGCATCGTTTCCGTGGTGCTAAGTTAGTTGATGAACGCATTGAAAGTGTCGTTTTCATCGCTGAAGATTATGACCTGCCAGCGCGCTCATGGTTAAGTCAGCTATTTGTTGAAGAAAGCATTACTGATGAAATGCGTTTGAGTTTATTAGCGGGTAAGCCGGGAGCGGGATTACCTGATGTCGGGCCATTAGTTTGTGCTTGTTTTGGTGTAGGTGAAAATACCATCAAAGACGCAGTGGGCTGCGGTGATGCAAAAACAGTTGCTGATATTGGCGAACAGTTAAAAGCGGGTACTAACTGTGGATCTTGTATCCCTGAGATTAAGAAATTGATAACAAACAATTAATTTCGTTAAATTTGACTATGATCAAGGCGATGAATTTGTTAATCCTGCATAGTGTCAGTCTTGTAATAAACGATTAGCAATGACGAGGCAACCCCTTCGCTAGCTGAATGAGCATGATTTTAGTGATGTCTACGTACTTGCTGCAGTTATGAATACCTCTATTCCTGGATTTTATTGGGCTTAGGTTTCTTCTTGCCGTGATGATTGCTATAAGCCGAACAGGGCAGCTAATCTTCTTTAGCTAAACCCGGAAACAGATTTCTAGCGAATGTTGATACTGTGTTTGAGGCTCAAAACGTAGACTTAATTGTTTTAAAGAAAAGGAATGAAGAATGAAAAAGTTAGCATGGCTAGCGGCCTCAATTGGAGCGATAGTTTCACTACCCAGCACAGCAATGGCTGAGGATGCATTTTTTGAAGCGTTAACTGGCGGTAAAGTCAGCTTTTCAGCTCGTGCACGTTATGAAACGGTTGATCAAGACAATGCCTTAAAAGATGCCGATGCGTTTACGGTTCGCACAACCTTAGGTTACAAAACAGGTTCATTCCACGGTTTTAGTGCCTTTGCAGAAGTGGAAGATGTATCTGATTTAGGTTCTGATGACTATAACAACACTACGAATGGTGAAGGGACGTATTCTGTCATTGCTGATCCCGACGGTACGGAAGTTAATCAAGCTTATTTGCAATATAACGGCTTTGATACCGAAGTTAAGTTTGGTCGCCAAGAAATTACCTACCGTAACGCACCATTCCACCGTTTTGTAGGTAACGTATTATGGCGTCAAAACCATCAATCATTTGATGCGTTTAGCTTTAGCAATACATCTTTCGCTGATACCACTATTAACTACGCTTATATTGATGAAGTTCATACAATTTTTGGTGATGATAGAGATGCAGGCATTATTAAAGGTGGTGACATTGATTTAGATGCACACTTAGTAAACTTAAAATATTCTGGTTTATCAGCGGGTAAATTAGAAGCTTATGGTTACTTCTTAGACTATAACGATAATGAAGCCGCTTCATCACAAACATTAGGCTTACGCTTTAACGGTGCTCAACCAGTTAATGATGACTGGAAAGTTATCTACACTGCTGAATACGCAAACCAAGATGATTACCAAGATGGCACCATGGATGACCAAAGCTACTTCTTAGGAGAAGTAGGAGCGAAATACAAAGGTTGGTTAGCAAAACTATCGTATGAGTTACAAGAAGGTGATGGCACTGATAGTTTTAAAACTCCTTTGGGTACTAACCATGCATTCCAAGGTTGGGCAGACCAATTCTTAACAACACCTGCGGCAGGTTTAGAAGATACCTACGTTACTGTTGTCGGTAAAGTGTTGGGTGCAAAAGTGGTGGCTGTTTACCATGACTTTGAAACAGATAAAGGCAGTGAAGATGCTGGTGAAGAGTTTGATATCTTAGTGGCTAAAACATTCAACAAGCACTACACCGTCGGTGCGAAATACTCGGACTACAACGCAGGCCATGCATCAGTAGGTAAAGTAGATACTGAAAAATTCTGGTTATTTGGCCAAGTTAAGTTCTAAATTCTAGTTGTAGCAATGACTAAGGATGCCAGGTAACGTGAAGTTGTCTGGCTTTTTTGTAGGTCGCAGCAATAGCTATAGTATTATCAATAAAACGTTAATTGTTAGGGGTCATGATGAATAATAGATTAACAGTATTAATGTACGGTTCTAATATGACCTATCTAGCCGTGTTGTTAACACTAGTAACAGGTTTTGCATTTGACCTGTCACTGGCATTAGGGGTTGCTGGTGGCGTGACCTATATTATTCCGGTGTTGCTGACGCTCAACATTAAATCCAAACAAGCAACGTATTTTGTTAGCGTGTTAGCAATCACTTTAACGATTATTGGTTTTATTTTTTCCCCAGCGGGTGGTGAGTTATGGAAAGTACTGGCCAATAGAAGCTTAGCCATATTTGCGGTAATCAGCGTTGCGATCGTTATCATTATGATTAAAAATAAAAATGAAGCACTGCGAATTCAGAATGAGCAGTTGCAGTTGCAAACGGAAAAAGCATTGACAGCTAGTAAAGCTAAGTCTCGCTTTTTATCTGCCATGAGCCATGAATTTAAAACACCACTGAATATTATTATTGGTTTTACCGATTTATTAAAATTTTCCTCTAGCTTGAATAGTTCTGAACAAGAAAATTTAGAGCATATCAGTGACGCGAGCCATTCTTTATTGAGAATGGTGGATGGCGCAATTTCGTATGCAAATGTACAAGATGATGAGCTAGCACAGAAAAAAATCCCAACCTATATTATTCCGTTGGTGACTAGTTTGATTAATTCAAAACAAGCGCTGCTAGAGAAGAAGAAAATTAATCTTCTGACTGATTTTTCGGTAAATGATGAGGCGGTGGTGCTCACTGAACCCTCATTATTAACTGAAATATTAACAACCATCCTTATCAATGCGGTGCAATATACCCCGGACTTGGGACAAGTTACGGTGAGCATTGAACAAAGCCCAGAATCAACGCTAAGAGTGAGCATTACTGATAGCGGAGAAGGAATCCCTGAAGAGTCTCAGCAGGAAGTATTTAAACCGTTTTCTCGGTTAAGGTGGGAGAACTCTTCAAAGTCTGGTTTGGGACTGGGTTTAGCTAAAGCAAAGTTACTGTGTGATTTACTCACGATTAATATTGATTATAGTTGTGGCCAGAAAGGCACAACATTTTGGTTGGAAATTCCTATATCTGAATCATAAATGAATGCTAGCGTAGTAATGCTTGGCAGTTGAAATGCACTCATGTAGTGCGAAAATATTATTTTTGTTTTAAAATTGTGCTTAATGCTTGATGCATAGAATGATTATTATTAGTAATAATAATAACTTAAAAAGTTGGCATGATTCCAGCAATACTAATTCGAATTCAGATCGCCAATATTGGTAACCGCATTTAAGAGAACCCCCTAATATGTCTGCACAAAAACTAAAGTTATTTTCCTTTAGTGGCAATACAAAAATATTGCACCTAAGTTGGATGGCTTTTTTTATCAGCTTTGTTGTTTGGTTTAATCATGCTCCGCTGCTTCTTTCTATTAAAGAAACAATGGGCTTAACAGACCAACAAATCAAAACCATTCTGATTTTAAATGTGGCATTAACTATTCCTGCTCGTATTGTGGTTGGGATGTTGGTGGACAAATACGGTTCAAAAATTATGTTCCCAATGTTACTTGGGATATCGAGTGTGATTTGTTTCTTCTTTGCCATTGCGCAGACCTTTGAACAATTAGCTGCTGCACGGTTTCTGTTAGGTTTTGTTGGTGCGGGCTTTGTTATCGGCATTCGTTTAATTTCAGAATGGTTCCCTCCCAAGCAAGTTGGTTTCGCAGAAGGTATTTATGGCGGTTGGGGTAATTTTGGAGCGGCTGCGGCTGCGGTGACTTTACCAACACTTGCGGTGATGTTTGGTGGTGATGATGGCTGGCGCTACGCTGTTGCATTAACAGGTGTTTTGGCCTTGGTTTATGCATTTATTTTTTACTTCAATGTTTCTGATACGCCAAAAGGTTCAACCTATTTCAAACCTAAAAAAGCAGGTGGTATTGAAGTCACTAGTAAAGGCGATTTCTTTCTTTACTTAGTCATGAATATTCCAATGTATGCTGCTTTATCTTTATTAGCATGGAAACTATCACCAACCGGAGTCGGCTTATTAAATGCGACTACCGTTCAGGCTATTTATATGGGTCTGTTTGTACTGTATTTCTACCAGATCTATCATATCTATCAAGTGAACAAAGATATCTTTGTTAAGCCTGTTCCTAAAATTCATCAATATAAATTTAAACAAGTTGCGGTGTTGAACTTTGCTTACTTAGCATCGTTTGGTTCCGAGTTAGCAGTAGTATCAATGCTGCCATTATTCTTTAAAGAGATCTTTGAGGTCAGTATTATACAAGCGGGATTGATGGCTTCAGGTTTTGCGTTTATGAATTTAATTTCACGACCTTGGGGTGGCTTATTAAGTGATCGTGTAGGCCGAAAGTTAGCATTGACGATATGTATGTCAGGTATTGCTGCCGGTTACTTAGTATTAAGCTTTATTTCTTCTGATTGGCCAATTGCCTTAGCGGTATTAGCTACGATGGGCTGTGCTTTCTTTGTTAATGCGGGCTGTGGTGCGGTATTTGCTGTTGTGCCTTTAGTGCAGCGACGTCTGACCGGTCAAATAGCGGGTATGACCGGTGCTTACGGTAATATCGGTGCGTTATTATTCTTAACAGTATTATCGTTTGTTGCGACTCAAACTTTCTTTTGGGTTATTGCTGCAACAGCGGTAGCAACATTGATTGCGGTACAGTTTATGGACGAGCCATCAGGTCAAATGGCTGAAATATTACCGGATGGTACTGTTCAAATGATAGATGTGCATTAATCATTTGATGTAAAAAATAAACTCAAAAATACTCATCCGCTATTGCTAGCCGATGAGTATTTTTTTTTCAAAGGATGATAAAAGTGGTTGCTAAGCTCAATATTGATGTTGGTTCTTGTTCAGTTAAAGGTCTTAAAGAAGAGAATCAAGATTCTTTAGGCCACTTTATTCCTGATAATATAAACTTGTTAACCGGTAAAGGCATTGCTTGTGCATTGGCAGATGGTGTTAGCAGTAGTGCTGAAGCAAAGCAGGCCAGCCAGTGCTGCGTGACCGGTTTCTTAGAAGATTACTTTAGTACGCCTGATTCATGGTCAGTGAAAAAATCAGGTGGCAAAGTACTCACGGCCATTAATAATTGGCTCTATAGTCAGAGCAATCAGTTTCAAGATACTTCCCGCGGCTTAGTCAGTACCTTTTCTGCCTTAGTATTGAAGTCAACAACGGCCCATTTGTTTCATGTGGGTGATAGCCGAATTTATTTACTTCGAGATAATCATTTAGAACAATTAACCACCGACCATCGTATTCAACTGCCAGGTGAAAAAGAGTATTTAGCACGTGCCATGGGTGTCGATTATCGCTTAGATATTGATTACAAGTCTTTGGCGGTTGAAGTAGGTGATGTTTTTTTGATCACCACCGATGGTGTCCATGATTTTGTAGCAGATAAAGATATTTTGAAGCTGTTAACTTCTAGCGAAGTAGATTTAGCTAAGATGAGTGATAGTTTGGTAACTTTGTCTTTAGAACATGATAGCAGCGATAACGTCAGTTGCCAGTTGATTAGAGTCACGGAGTTACCTTCACAGGATGCTGATGAAGTATTTTCGCAATTAACCGAGTTACCTTTTCCTCCTGAATTATATGAAGGTGTGATTCTTGATGGCTACCGAGTTACTAGAGAGTTACATGCCAGTTCAACAAGTCAGCTTTATTTAGCGGTTGATACTGAGACGGATGAAAAAGTGGTGATAAAAACACCATCAGTTAACTTTGAAGACGATCCTGCTTATTTGGAACGCTTTCAGTTAGAGGAGTGGGCGGGCCGCCGTATTGACAGCCCCCATGTCATTCGTACTATAAACCAACAGCGACCACGCCGGTTTATGTATTACGTGATGGAATATATAGAAGGTAAAACCTTAGAACAATGGATGGTTGATCAAAAAGAAGTCGATCTCACGGTTATTAGAAATATTGTTTCGCAAACAATTTCTGGCTTACGGGCTTTTCACCGTATGGATATGCTGCATCAAGATCTTAAGCCTGGCAACATTATGATTACTGGTGAAGGCTTGGTTAAGCTTGTAGATTTTGGTTCAACTAAAATTGCCGGTATTGCCGATATCTCTACTCCTGTTGAGCGTAGTGAGCTACTGGGCACTAAAAACTACACGGCGCCAGAGTATTTACTTGGCGAGTCAGGCACAACACGCTCTGATATGTTTTCTCTCGGTTGCATCATTTATGAAATGATTACCAAAAAGTTACCTTTTGGCAATGCTTTATCACGTTCTTCTGATCAATCATCGTTACGCAAGTTAAAGTATCAGCCAATCAGCAATCATGTGAGCAACATTCCACATTGGATGGATAAGGCAATACGTACGGCGGTGCAGGTAAATCCAGACAATCGCTATGAAAAACTATCTGAACTTGAAGCGGATTTACGTAAGCCTAATTCGAGCTACCTTAAAGAAGAAAGCGTACCTTTAATTGAGCGAAATCCGGTTGTTTTTTGGCGGACAACATCGATAGTATTATTGGCTAGTAATTTAATTTTATTGTATTTGTTTGTTCAATAGAGTCTTAGTTTAGGTGTTACTGTTCAAGCGTTGTTGGTTGACGCTTGAAATTTAGGCTAGTTAGATCGTCTAAACTAGACTCAAGCTGTGTTAACTGTTGTCTGACATGTTCATGCTCGCCAGCAAGGTATTTGAATTTAAGTTCACTAGCTAAGTGATGCATCGATTGATGGGCTTGTTCTAAGGTATTTAGCTGATGCTCAGCGAAGATGTTTTCTTGTCTGGTGCGGCTAAGCCAAGTGCCACAATGGCATTTATTATGCTCCATGATTGGCCAATACATATGTTCATGAGGTGCAGCATTGATATTGGTTTTAAAGTGCCTAAGCCATTGATTGGCACTTATTTTTAATAGTTTTAGATGACTACTTTCAGGACTGTGATTGGTACTGCCATATAAGAGCCATTCTTCATTTGCTTGATAAGTTTTGAGCCAGTCAGGTATTTGTTCTGCAGGTAAAGGTCTAGATATTCCATAGCCTTGTGCTTGTTCGTAGCCCATTAGCAATAACATTAAACCATGTTCTGTGGTTTCAACACCTTCAGCGATAACTTCACGGTTGAACGTGTTGGCAAGGCCGATCACGCCATCAACGATGGCATAGTCGCTAGGGTTATCAAGCATATGAATAACAAAGCTTCGATCTACTTTTATTACTTTCGCTTTCAAATGACGCAGGTGGTTGAGTGACGAGTAGCCAGTACCAAAATCATCTAGTGCAATACTAATACCGAGTTTATTATGGCAGTCGCTAATAATCGTTGTAATTGCAGATAAATTACTTAATGAGCTGCTTTCTAAAATTTCTATTTGTAAATGTTTAGAATCAACTGAGGGTTGACGAGTTAATGCCGACTCTAATTGTGCGATAAATAAGGGGGACTGTAGGTGATAGGAAGAAATGTTAATGCTGAGTTCTAACGCAATCCCCATTTTTTTCCAACTAGAAAGCTGATTGATTGCCGTTTGAATCACCCAGTTACCAATATCAATTTCAATATCAGTGCCATCAATGATGGGCAGAAACTCAGAGGGTGGAGTGAGTCCCTTTAGCGGGTGTTGCCAGCGAATTAATGCCTCAGCTCCAAAAACATCACCTGTCTTCATATTAATTTTTGGTTGATAGTAGAGACAAAACTCGTTATTAATTAAGGCTTGCTGAATTTCTTGTAGCTGCAAATGTTTTTGTACAGCAAGTTGATCATCTTCAGTGCTGAAAAATTGATAACGATTTCGGCCAGCAATTTTAGCTTTGTACATCGCCTGATCGGCATGACGTAATAATGTATCTGGATCCGAATCATCATATGGGTAGATAGTGACACCACTAGAAGCACTGATAGAAAGCGATATGTTTTCTATAACGTAGTTGTTAGCTAAGGTGGTATGAATTCTCGTTAATAGTTGCTCACATTCCTCGACAGAAGCTAAATTACCTAATAATAGAACAAACTCATCGCCGCCTAAACGCGACACAGTATCGTCTTCACGAATATTAGCCTTGATACGTTCTGCAACTTCAATCAGTAACTTGTCACCAATAACATGACCATACTTATCATTAATGGGTTTGAAATAATCTAAGTCTAAAAAGCATATTGCTAGTAATGATTTGATATTTGTACTGTGGAGTACGGCTTGTTCAAATCGGTTAGTAAAACAACTGCGGTTAGGGAGCTTAGTCAGCTCGTCATAATGTGCCATAAACTCGAGCTTTTTTTGCTGCTCTTTATTTTGGGTGATATCAGAAACAAGGCAAACATAATGAATACTGTCAGCATCGTCGCTGACTAATGTTGAAATAGTCAGTCGCACGACATAAAGTTGGCCGCTTTTTTTTCGGCTATATATTTCACCTTTCCAATGCTTTTTCTTATTCAGAGAGCGCCAAATATCAAGGTAGAACTTGGTTTTATCACTATTTGATATTAATAGGTCAATGCTTTGACCTATTAATTCGCTACGTTCGAATTGGCTAAGTAGAGTAAAAGCAGGGTTAATATCGATAATGATATTATTTATATCAACAATAATGATGCTTTCATGGGCATCATTAAAAACACGGGTAGCAAGGTGTGTTCCCTCAGCTTCTGTGTGATATTTTTTTACCATTAAAGCAGTTATAAAGACAATAATAACAGCAGTTAAACTGAGTGAACTGAGAGAAGTAATGAGTAATTGGCTATTGACGGCATCCTGAAAAAAATAGTTTTGGCTGATGAATAGTAAGCAAGCGAGGCTACTAAAAACTAAACTGCAAGCCGAGACAAAATACCAGAAGGGCATCTGTTTTATATAACGGCTGAGTTTTACCATAATGTATCCTGCCTAAAAGTTACAATTTACATGAGGTGGTTTAGCTTTATAAAATTAGATGAAAATCATAATGTGTTTTGTTGTAGATGTCTATTTATTTGATTTGAAAGATAAAAGTTAAATAATGACAATAAGGTTTATAGGCTAAAGCTATGTTTTAGTACGTCATCAACGGGCAATGGCTTGCTGATACCGTAGCCTTGAGCATGATCAACACCAATATCGTTGAGTATGTTTTTAATTTCGGCATTTTCTACAAATTCAGCAATGGTATGCATGCCCATCACCTGGCCAATTTCATTGATAGATTTGACCATGGCCCGATCTATAGGGTCTTGGGCTATATTTTTGACAAACATACCATCAATTTTTAGGAAGTCGACCGGTAAGTTTTTTAAATAACCAAATGACGATAAACCACTGCCAAAATCATCAAGAGCAAACCGACAGCCTAGCTCTTTCATTTTTGAAATAAATAAGGTTGCAGAGCTTAGGTTGGTTATTGCTGCTGTTTCAGTAATTTCAAAACAGATTTTTTTGGCTGGTATTGTTGTGTGTTTAAATTTTTCAACGATCAACTCTTGAAAATTCATATCGGTTAACGACTGACCTGATAGGTTGATAGAGCAAAAGTTAACTTGGTCAATAAAACGAGGATTTTTTTCTAACAACTCAAATGCGGTAGTCACTACCCACGAGTCTAATTTAGATATTAAATTATAACGCTCGGCTGGCGGTAAAAAAGCACCAGGTGGAATGATTTCACCTCTTTCATCAATCATCCGAATTAAAAATTCGTAATGCATTTCCTGACTACTATTTAGCGGGACGATAGCTTGAGCATAAAGGCAGAAGCGGTTCTCAATTATCGCTTTATTGATACGTGTGACCCATTGCATTTCACCATGACGCTGTGCAATTTCAGCATCGCCTAAGTCATGGACATGAACGCGGTTACGACCATTATCTTTGGCCACATAGCAGGCGGCATCAGCATGCTTTAATAGTTCGCTTAGGTTAGGGCTATTTTTAGTGATCGCCACCAAACCGATACTAACACCCAACTTAAAACTATAGTCTTGCCATGAAAACTGATAGTCCTGGATAGCTTTTAATATTGCCATTGATACGCGATGTGCATCATCCAAGGAGCAATGCTCCATCAATACGCCAAACTCATCACCACCTAACCGTGCAAGCGTATCGCGTTGCCTAACTGTTTTTTGGAGTAACACGCCAATTTGGCGGAGCATTTCATCACCTGCACTATGGCCACAGGTATCATTAATAATTTTGAACTGATCTAGATCCATAAAACATAAAGCATGTTCACCTTCTTCATCGTGTTTTAGGTTAGCAAGTAGTCGATCGGTTCGACGTTCAAATTCCTGACGATTTATTAGACCAGTTAATGAATCGTGGGAAGCTTGAAAACTTAACTTTTCAGACAGTTCATACTCATGGCTGACATCATCCTGAATACAAATATAGTTTGTGATGATGCCTTCAGTATTTTTGACACTAGAAATGGAGTTACGAGCACGATATAGGCTGCCATCTTTTTTCTTATTATGGAACTCGCCTTTCCAATCCTTGCCGGCTGAAATTGTTCGCCATAATTCTGAATAGGTAGAGGAGGGCGTAGCGGAAGATTGTAAAAATCGTGTTTTTTTAGCTAACACTTCCGCTTGTTGGTAGCCTGTTATTGCTGTGAATTTCGGGTTTACATACTCAATGCGCCCTTTACTATCGGTAATGATTACACTTGAAGAGCAAGCATTTACAGCTCTAGACAGTTTTGAAAGGTTGTCGTTACTTGCTTGTAGCTGTTTATTTAATAAAGCGAGTTCATTAGATTTTTCAGCTAGACTATTTTCAGTGTATTTACGCTCGGTTATATCTCTGACAATGGCAATAATATCGTTGTTATTTGGGTGTGGCGTTAACCTGGCCTCGAATTGCTTTACTACCGTTGATATTTCTAGTGAATAGTCAAAGCTAACCAGCTGTTTGGTTTTATTTACTAAGCAAATATTATCGATAAACTGTTCAGCAGTGGCAGCTGGCAAAATATCTTGCATCTTTTTACCCATAAATGATTCTGGGGGAACGTACAGTTCAGATGAGGTTTTACAATGATAGTCTTTAATTGTGCCATCGATAGACATTAAGAAAAAAATATCAGGTAAAACTTGAAATACGGAGTCTAAGAGAAATTTATAGTCTGTATTTTCAAGAGTGTCACTAATTAAATTATCGGAAGAATCAGACATAATAGTAGTGTCTAATCAATAACTTAATCGTAATCAGTTTGGATGTTAAGTGATTCATAATCAAATAAAGCAAGCAATATTAACGCCATGTCATTATTTTTCTTGCCGGCAGTAACGATGAAACTTACCTTTAAGTAGCTGGGATGGGAGCTAAGCTAAATAATATTCTTATGTTCTGTGAGATAGAACTAGCGAGAACAGTTCGCTGGCTGAGTGGCAGAATGAACCAAATTATGCCGACTTTATGGGCGAGACTACCAAGAGGCGCGTTATAACCACTGGACTATACTTGGCTTTAATAGTGAGCCAATAAAAAAGCCCCAGCACATATAGTACTGAGGCTTTTAATATTTGGAGCCGGAGATAAGACTTGAACTTACGACCCTCTGATTACAAATCAGATGCTCTACCAACTGAGCTACACCGGCAAATTAATTTGTCTAGCAGATATTAAAAAAATCCCCAGCAAAAATACTGGGGCTTTTTAATATTTGGAGCCGGAGATAAGACTTGAACTTACGACCCTCTGATTACAAATCAGATGCTCTACCAACTGAGCTACACCGGCAAATTAAGAAGCGAATTATACGGAGCCAATCTTGGCTTAGCAAGTAATTTATCTAATTATCTTGGGTTTTATTTGCTCAGTTGATTAAATGCTAATCGCTGATGTCATTTTTAACTTCATCAATATCTTGTTTTAACAAATGAAAGCCAATAACTGCCTCTTCATGAGTTGGCCAAAACTTTTGGAAAACAACATTTGTGGTTAATTTTTCTGGTAGGTCAGCTTCACCAGATAAGTATATTTGATGAGCAGTGAATACAATATCATCGAGGGTGATAGTCTCAGTATGCTCACGTTTAAAGTCACAATGAGACTTGGCAATATTGATAATATCCGTAGAAAAATTCCAGCTTTCCATAACCAATTTACCCGCATTGGCATATAGCTTAGGCACCACAACATCAGCAACCATCATCAAGACTTTAGGATTGATTCTCAGCTCGGGTATTTTATTTAGTCTAAGTAGCAGTGGCAGCGTACCAATATTGTGGACCATGCCGGCTAATAAGGCTTGTTCGGGATCGATGGTAGTCGTTTTTTGTGCCAATACATAACTGATGGCTGCGACCGTGTTACTTTGTTGCCAACTGTTATCAAAAAAGGATTCTAAACCACGCGTTTTAGATTGCATGAGGTTTTGAGCGATAGATAGGCCTATTATAAGGTTTTGAACTTTAGCTATTCCTAATCGAGATACCGCTGCTTTGACGCTAGTGACGTGGTGACGAGCACCAAATAAGGCACAATTAGCTACTTTGATGAGTCGACCAGAAATATGAGCATCTTGTATTATTAGTTCAGCAATATCATCGGCAGTAGATTGTTCATCATTGGCGATATTACGCACTTTAATTAGAATATCCGGTGGGGAAGGCAGTTCTAATTTATTACTTCTAATATCATCCGTTAAGGTGGCTAACGCTGCGTTGACTTGTTGTGTCAGTGTCGACTTATTCATTTCAGAGCCCATAGACTATCCTTTATAAGGTTTGCTTAGTATAACGGATGGATAGCGTGAATTTCAGGCATAAAAAAACCTACACGAGGTAGGTTTTTTGTTTTCGATGTATGGGGTGAGTGATGGGGCTCGAACCCACGACAGCCGGAATCACAATCCGGGACTCTACCAACTGAGCTACACTCACCATTATGAACGCTTAATCTGACAGCAGATGGAAACCGAAATCTCCATGTTCATTTGGAAAGCCGACAATTCTACGGCCTTTATTTTTTTGGTCAAGAGAAATTATGATTATTTATACAATTTCTAAATCTATTTTTTTCTCATCGAGATCAACACGCACTACTTTTACGTTTACTTTGTCTCCTAAACGATAAACTTTTCCGCTTCGTTCACCGGTTAGACGGTGACGCGTTGCATCAAATTGGTAGTAATCATTGTTTAATGAGGTGACGTGAACAAGCCCTTCGATATAGATTTCACTGAGCTCAATAAATAAGCCGAAGCCGGTTACACCACTAATATTGCCTTCATAAACCTCACCAACACGATCTTGCATGTATTCGCACTTCAACCAGTCACTGACATCACGTGTTGCTTCATCGGCACGTCTGCTAGTCGTGGAACAGTGTTCACCAAGCTGCACCATATTTTCGTTGGAATACTGCCAGTTAGCTTTCTTATTACCTGAAATAAGGTGGTGAATGGCTCTATGTACTAATAAATCAGGATAACGTCTAATAGGCGAGGTAAAGTGAGCATAAGCATCAAGTGATAAGCCAAAGTGGCCGACATTTTCTGGAGTATAAACCGCTTGTTTTAGACTGCGAAGCATCACTGTCTGCAATAAGTGACCATCGGGCCGCGTTTTTGCTGTAGCTAATAATGATGCGTAGTGTTCCGGTTGTGGTTCAGCACCGCCACCTAGCATCAAGCCAACTTCACCAAGAAACTCACGTAAGCCAGACAGCTTTTCATCTGAAGGCGTTTCATGAACTCGGTACAGTGCCGGTAGTTTGTTTTGTAATAAGAATTTTGCGGCAGAAACATTGGCTGCGACCATAAACTCTTCAATTAAACGATGAGCATCATTACGTTCACGCGGCACAATACTCTTGATTTTACGGTTATCGTCAAAAAGAAACTGAGTTTCAGTCATCTCAAAATCAATGGCACCACGTTCACCTCGAGCTGCAAGCATGACATTGTATAAATCATACATCGACTCTAGGCCGGGTAATACTGCGCTATATTTGTCTCGTAAGGCAGCGTCTTGGTTAACTAACATTGCAGCAACGTCTGTGTAGGTTAAGCGGGCTTTAGAGTTCATCACTGCTTGATGAAATTGGTATGACTCAGTTTCACCGGCAGGGTTAATCACCATTTCACAGACTAAACACAGTCGATCGACTTCAGGGTTAAGCGAACATAAACCATTAGATAATGCTTCTGGCAACATTGGAATAACTTGGCTAGGGAAATACACCGAGGTACCGCGATCTTGAGCATCAGCATCTAAAGGACTATTGTGCGCAACATAGCTAGATACATCGGCAATAGCCACCCATAAACGCCATGAGCCAGACTTTAATGGTTCTACATGCACAGCATCATCAAAATCACGGGCATCTTCACCATCAATGGTGACTAATGGCATATCACGTAAGTCTAATCTACCTTCGATAGCGGCTTCTGGAATTTTATCGCCAAGCGCCTCTGCTTGCTCTAGCGCTTTTGGTGACCAGGTATGAGGAAGCTCAAAATCACGCAACGCAATGTCAATCTCCATACCTGGCGCCATATGGTCACCTAAAACAGTAACAACTTTACCGAGTGGTGAGCGATGACGGTTGGGCTGTTCAGTAATTTCTATTTCAACAATTTGGCCATCTTTAGCCCCCATTAATCCTTGCGGTGGGATTAAGATGTCCTGGCTAATTCTGCGATTGGTAGGAACTAAATAATAGATGTCAGCATCAATTAAAATTCGACCGATAATGCGTTCGTTGCCACGTTTAATAACTTCAACAATAGCACCTTCTTTTCTGCCTCGACGATCAACGCCGGTTACTCTCGCTACTGCCTTATCGCCATGCAATACAATATGCATATCACGTTCGCCGAGAAACAGATCATCGCCACCTTCGTCAGGAATTAAAAAGCCATAACCATCAGGATGGCCCATGACTCTACCGGTGATAAGATTCATTTTGGACAGTATGCCGTAAGCATTTTTACGGTTACGTAGTAGTTGTCCATCGCGCTCCATTGCCCTTAGGCGGCGACGTAACGCTTCTGTTTGTTGCTCACCTTTGATACCTAATAATTTGCTTATATTACGTCGTGTTAACGGCCGATTATTTTGCTTGAGAATTTCAAGGATAAATTCACGGCTAGGGATAGGGTTATCGTATTTCTCAGATTCACGCTGGGTATGGGGATCTTGTTTTGTTTTTTTAGTCATCGACAGTCGAATTCTCAATCAGTAATATGCGATTTATTGTCCGAACTTATAAAGTAAGTTTGTCTATGTTTATTTGACTACATAGAGATAAAAACATAAGTTTTTTCGGTTAAATCGTTTGTTTAATATGTCACTTGTCTACAATTCTATCTGCTTTGAGCAAAGCTGGTACAAATTTCCTTGCTGTACCTGAACTTAGAAATATTTTATTAAACTTGAGATTAAGCCTATTGAGATTAAATAGGCTTAAATTTTGCATTTAATTTTTAGCATTCATCTTGGGATATAATGATTTAAGACGTTCGAGTGCAGGTAAGCAAGGGCTTTAAGGCAATTGTTGCCGATAAAGATGAAATTTGGGGGCAGGGACTATCGTCGTTTTGCCGATAAATAAGGTATATTGAACAAAATAGACCTTAACTTAATATTTAGAGAAGAACATCATGGCTACATTCATAGATTCTATTGATGAGCGGACTCAGTTAGCAGGAACAAATCACCTTGAGGTATTGTTATTTAGCTTAGGTACCAACGATAGCACTGGTCGAAATGAAGTTTTTGGCATCAATGTATTTAAAGTGCGTGAAGTGCTCAACATTCCTGAAATTACCAGCGCGCCAGAAATGCCGGATGGTGTCGAAGGTTTTGTAAGTCTGCGTGGTGATATGGTGCCAATCATTAATTTGCAAAAATTTTGTAATATGCAATCTAATGACGAACCAAGAATTTTAATGATTACTGAGTACAACACTTTAGTGCAAGGCTTTTTAGTGAGCGCTGTTGATACCATTCAGCGACTTAACTGGGCACAAGTAAAAGAGCCACCTCCGTTAATTGCAAACCAAATGGGCGGCTTAGTGACTGCTGTATCTGAATTGCCAGATAAACGCTTAGTAATGATCATGGATGTAGAAAAAGTACTCGCAGATGCCGGCAGCTTTTATGATGAATCTGTTTTTGATGGTATCCATAAATTAGATGTTAAACAGCCTCATACCATTTTGTTTGCTGATGATTCCAACATTGCACGCAAGCAGATTAGCAAGGCGTTAGATCACATGGGTATAGAATATATCAGTAATGTTAATGGTGCTGAGGCGTGGGCAATGTTAGATAAAATGGCCTCAAAATGTGAATTAGAAGGTCGTGATATCACCACCGAAATTCAAGCAGTATTGACGGATGTGGAAATGCCGGAAATGGATGGCTATGTATTGACCCAAAAAATTAAGTCTGACCCACGCCTAGAAAAATTACCGGTAATTATGCATTCATCATTAACTGCATTGGCGAATCAAAATATGGGGAAAAGTGTCGGAGCAGATGCCTACGTACCTAAGTTTCAACCTCGTGAATTAGCTGAGACTTTAGAATCATTTTTTGAGAAAAACTAGATATTAAAAAAGTATGAGGTCGTAATATTGTCAGTCGTAGATGAATGGATGCTACTTTGGTAATTTAAGATATAAAATAATATGTCAGATGAATAATAATAATTACAATGTGATTTCGATAGTTGATAGTTTAGTCAATATAACGAGTCATACTGAGAAAAATGTTTTAGAAAAGAGTTTATTAATAGCGCTTAATGAGCTTATTCCGACGACAAGTATCCGCTTATTTAAAGTTCAAAAATCGGCTGGTAATCATGAAATATCATTGTTAGCATTTTCTGCTAATGGTGTTGTTTCGTCGTCACAAAATAGTCAGCAAGCACATCTAGTTTCAGATGAGTTATCACGGGCATTTGCAGCGATAGGTCAACATGGCGGTATTGAGTCAATTCCTAACGCTGAGAATTCAGCTTGGCAGATTATTTATCCGACCTTTGATATTAATAACGATATTTTCTTGATTTTAGTGCAACGTTGTGAAAAACCTACAGCAGAAGACCAACAAACGGTACATGGGATTTTCAAGGTCTACGCCAATCACCTGGCGTTAATTGAAAAAACACAACGAGATAAATTAACCGGCTTATTTAATCGTGAAACATTAGATGATGAAATTACCAAAATTTTGGTTAATGATTGTGACGATCTACTCAGTGTAAACCTCCATGATGCGCGTAGAAGCAGCGGGGCAGCCTGTAATTGGTTAGGTGTGATTGATATTGATCACTTCAAACGTATCAATGATGACTTTGGTCATTTGTATGGCGATGAAGTCCTAATACTGACATCTCGATTGATGACGTCGGGTTGTATCCGTGATGATGATTTAGTTTATCGTTATGGCGGGGAAGAGTTTGTTGTTTTACTGAAAGCCGCTACTGAACAAGATGCGTTGAATGCATTTGAACGTCTACGACTGATTGTTGCTGAGCATGAATTTCCTCAAGTGGGCAACGTTACAATCAGCATTGGTTTTGTCGAAATTACGAATCAACAAACACCATCAGATGTTATTGGTGAAGCTGATGGTGCTTTATATTATGCGAAGCATAATGGCCGCAATCAAACACAAAGCTACCATCAATTGGTTGATGATGGTGAACTTGTGGTGGCTGAACATGTTGCCTCATCTGATGTCGAATTATTTTAAATATGAGTGGGATAAAAGAGCAATGAGTTTGAGACAGTTTAGCTTGGTTGATAGCTTTATTCTTGAGTGTGACAGAGCGATTAGAACCGTGATTGGTAAGCCGGAAACAACGGCAAGAAAAATACCTGGTGACGAGCTGGCTGAAGCAGACCTATCAGCTGACGAGCAACAACAGTCGATACGCTTAATGCGTATTAATCATGCCGGTGAAGTTTCAGCGCAAGCCTTGTATCAAGGTCAATCCTTAACTGCAACGCTGCCTGAAGTGAGAGAAGCAATGGAGCATGCGGCGTTAGAGGAAAATGATCATTTGGTTTGGTGTCAGCAACGTATTGAGGCTTTTGGTGGACATACTAGTGTTTTAAACCCGCTTTGGTATTTAGGTTCGTTTGCTATTGGTGCGGCGGCTGGCAAGGTGGGTGATAAATGGAGTTTAGGTTTTGTTGCAGAAACTGAAAAACAAGTAGTTAAGCATCTAGAGGAACATTTAGAACAGATCAGCCCTGATGACATAAAAAGTCGAGCGGTATTAGAACAAATGAAAGTGGATGAACTGCATCATGGCACTATCGCGTTAGAAGCGGGAGGGGCTGAGTTACCTAGTCCGGTAAAGCTAGTAATGGGTGCAATGTCAAAAGTAATGACAAAATCTAGTTATTGGCTTTAATTTAAAATAACGGCCGGTACTAATTTTACGATGTTTGAGTGAGCTGCACTGAAACATGAAACTTATTAGTATAGTTGTCATCGACATTGACTCGCATCACGATGCCTTCAGCGACAAAGGCGGGTAATCGATCACCACTAGGATTCATCACTATATTAATAGTGTCTCCTTCCTTCGGTGCGAAATCTGACAACATGTACAGTCCTGTGGCACTGAGATCACCACTAACACCATGGTGTGTTATATCTTCTAATCCCTTAACTGAATAAGTCACCTGCGTTTCAATATTCATTCTGGCAAAATGACGTTTTTCATCATGTTCAGTCATTGTTCCTGCTCCACTTCAATGAAAATCACTGTTGTACCTAGCTATAAGGTATCCTAAGTCAAAAAGACATAATAGGCTAGAGAAAATTAAAGTGAATTCTACTCAATTACTTTCATCTGATTTATATCAATACTGCTCAATAGAGCAATTTAAATTTTCATCGACATCTGAACTAGAAACCTTGCCGACGATGATTGGCCAATCACGAGCACTTGAGGCTGTTGATTTTGGCATCAACATTGAAGGTGAAGGTTATAATCTTTATGTCATGGGACCGAATGGTTCTGGCAAATATACCTTGGTGAAACGCTTTCTCGATGAACATGTAAAGCATCGCCAACAAGCTCAGGATTGGGCCTATTTCCATAACTTTATTGATCCACAAAACCCTTGGGCGATAGCGTTACCTGCTGGGCAGGGCAAACAACTTAGACATGATATTGAAACGATTATTCAGTATTTAGAAGAGGATTTGCCGCATGCAGTTGATGATGAGTATTATCGAGGTCGTATTCGAGCTATAGATGAGTCTGCTCGTCAACACCGTGTGCGTTTATTTGGTGCCTTACAAACTGAAGCAGATAAACATGGTGTGGTTTTGCTGCGTATGCAAGATGGTAGTTATGCGTTTGCAGCAAAACGTGATGGTGAGCCGCTGACTAGCGATGAGTTTGAACAGTTACCATTAGAGCAACAAGAGCAAACAGAACAAGCTATCGCAACCTTACATGAAGATATGCAGCACACTTTATTAGAGTTAAAAGAATGGGAGCGAGGCAATCTTAAAAAAGTAGCTGATTTAAATACCGAAGTGACCAATGAGACGATCACCCGGCAATTAAATAAGTTAAAACATGCCTATCCAAACTCGAATGAATTACAGAAGTATTTTGATGCCATGCAGGAAGATATCAAGGCCAACATAGATGCTTTTATTGAGCCGCAAGAAAATAGTGAAGATTCAAATTTAGATCTTGATGATTCTTTGTTACGTCGTTATCAAATTAATTTGATTGTTGATAATAGTGCGGTACATGGTGCACCTGTTGTTTATGAAAACTTACCTAATCATCAAAGCTTATTAGGTTGCGTAGAAAATATGGCGATGATGGGGGCTTTAATTACTGATTTTAGTTTAATCAAAGCTGGGGCATTACATCGCGCGAATGGCGGTTATCTGATCTTAGATGCGGAGCAGCTATTAATGCAACCTTATGCATGGGATGGCTTGAAGCGTGCTTTACTCGCTAAAGAGCTACAATTTGATACCTTAGAACGCATGTACAGTTTAGTGTCGACTGTATCTTTAGAGCCGGAACCGATCCCATTAAATTTAAAAGTTATTTTATTGGGAGATCGGCACTTATATTACCAACTTTATGAGCTTGACCCTGAGTTTGCTGAGCTATTTAAAGTGGCTGCTGATTTTGAAGAGCACATGGAACGCTCAACTGAAAATCAACAGCTATATGCTGGCATGATTGCCAGTACGGTGCATAAAGAAGGCCTGTTACATTTAGATAAGGCGGCTGTAGCAAGAGTCATCGAACATGGTGCTAGAACAATTGAAGACAGCAAGATGTTTTCCTTACATCAAGGTGATATGACGGATTTATTGCGCGAGTCATCGTACTGGGCTAGGAAAGATACTGCTAAGTTGGTAACGGGAGAACATGTGCAGCGGGCATTAACTGCACGTGAACAACGCGTTGATCGGATGCGTGGCTTATTTTATCAACAGATTAAACGTGATATCACGCGTATATCGGTCTCTGGAGAGCGAATAGGTCAGGTCAATGCTCTATCTGTATTAACGGTAGGAGCCTTTGATTTTGCTCAACCCTCACGCTTAACTGCTAATTGCCGGTTTGGTGATGGTGATATTTTAGATATCGAACGAGAAGTGGAACTTGGTGGTGATATACATACTAAAGGTGTATTGATTTTAAGTGGCTATCTAGGCACTACTTATGCAAAAAATAAAGCATTGTCGATGTCAGCAAGCCTTGTGTTCGAACAAAGTTATGGCGAAGTAGATGGTGACAGTGCAACCTTAGCAGAACTATGTGCTTTATTATCAGCGATTGCAGAAGTACCTATTAAACAATCGATGGCGATTACCGGCTCGATGAACCAACATGGTGAAGCGCAAGCGATTGGCGGTGTAAATGAAAAAATAGAAGGCTTTTTTGATGTTTGCCAACTATTAGATAAGCAAACAGGTCAGGGTGTTATTATTCCGCGCAGTAATATTCAACATTTAATGTTACGCAGTGATGTGATTGAGGCGGTGGAAAAAGGTGATTTTCACATTCATGCGATAGATACGGTAGAACAGGCCTTATCTTTATTGACGGGCTTGCCTGTCGGTGAATTGAATGAGCAAGGTGAATACCCTACGGGCAGTTTTAATGCAGCTGTGGCCGCTCGAATACAATTGTGGGAAGAGGTGCATAAACACGAAAAAGAGTCAGCATCCGAAGATGCCGACTAAGGTCGCTGAAAATCTTAGTTACCAAAATAGGACAGGTTGATAGTGACACGGCGATCGTAAAATAGGCCTTCATTCCAGCTGCTATTGTCATAGGCATTCTGTTCGCCGTAATTGCTGGCTAATAATTGGCTAGGATTGACGCCTGACTGTGTTAAGTGATTGTTAACTTTGCTAAGACGTTGCTTGGATAATAAGCAATTGTCATCCGCAGTACCGCGCCAGTCACTATGCGACTCGAGATCGGCCCGTAGTTGAGGGTAGCGTTGTAATAACTGGCTAAGTTTATCTAGCCCTTGTTTAGCTTGAGGATGAATATCTGAGCTGTTGGTTAAGAAATAGATATCAAATTGATAGCTGTTAGCAAATTGGTTTAAATCATCAATATATGTGTGTTGTTCTTGTTTTAGTTTAACTGCTAACTGTTGTGCATTAGTATTGGCTTGTGTGATTTTTACCATGATTTCACTAAGTTCAGTTTCAAGAGTTGATATAGCGTGTTGCTGAGTTTGGATGAGTTGTTGCTGCTCTGATATGGTTTCAGTCTGACTTTGCTGGTGGCCATTCATAACACCAAAGGAACCACCAATGATTGCTCCGATGGGACCTGCGATTAATGATCCTGCTAGTAAACCGATTCCTCCCTGTGTCGCTTCATGGTGAGGTTGTTGATCGTTATGTGGTATTTCATTTGCCTGTAAATTACTGCTGGTTGCGATAAAAAGAGCAAAGCTAATAGTTTTAATGTTCATATTGGTCTCCAGTTGATGATTCAGCGTGTCGTCCATGACGAGAGAAAATCCTTTTCTGCGCCGAGTGATATTATTAAAACGTAATGGTGTGGAGACAAAAGGTCGTGATTAAGGCAATCTGACGATAGAATGTGGCAGAAAAATGGCGAGGAGTATGTGGGATATGGTGCGAAAAATAGCAATTGTCGAAGATGAGCCAGCAATTAGAGATAATTATGCTGAGGCGTTACGTCGACAAGGTTATGAAGTCGATACCTATGAGCGCCGCCAACCTGCATTGACGGCCTTTCAACATCAGTTGCCTGACTTGGCTATTATAGATATTGGCCTAGCTGATGAAGCGGAAGGTGGCTTTGATTTATGTCGAGAGTTGAGAGCAATGTCTGACTCTGTACCAATCATTTTCTTAACTGCGCGAGATAGCGAACTTGATACCGTATCGGGTTTTCGCTTAGGTGCCGATGATTATTTAACGAAAGACATTGGCTTAACGCATCTACAAGTACGAATAGCTGCATTATTTAGACGACTTGATCTGCTGGCAATGCCTGTTGATGAGAAAGATTTAATAGTTCAAGGAAGTTTAACGATAGATAGTGCACGGATGTTAGTTTTATATGAGCAACAAGCTATCGCGTTAACAGTGACAGAGTTTTGGCTGGTTCATTCCTTAGCTCGGTATGTCGGCCATGTGAAGACTCGAGAACAATTGATGCAAGCAGCTAATATCTATGTCGATGAAGATACCATTAGTTCACACATAAAGCGTATTAGGAAGAAGTTCCAAGCCGTCAGTGATGACTTCACCGCCATTGAAACAGTGTATGGCTTGGGGTACCGCTGGTTAGATAATAGTGCTCATTAAATGTCGACCTGGCCATTCAACAAATTACGATTACGCAGTAAGTTATTACTCATTTCGTTAACAATATTGTTACTTCCTTGGTTCGGTATTCAATATATAAAGGTAGTTGAAAACTTATTACAGCAGCAACAAGCACTATCGATAGCAACTATTGCTAAAGCAAGCGCGACCATTGTTGAACAGTACCCGAAATTGTTACAGCAGCGCGCTGATGTTTATCAGCATGCCATAAGTAGGCAAAAGAGTACTGTCTCGATGGTTAATACACCTATATTAATAGATGGCTATAACGACGATTGGTTAGAGTCTTACAGCTTGTTACAGCCATTTTCAGCAAAAAATCAACTTAATCATAGTCAAAGCATAGATCCCCAGACTCTTTCTGCACGTTATATTTTTGCCTTGCAGTCACAATCAGTAAAGTTGTTTTTAGATGTAGTCGATGACGATGTGAAACTACGTAAGCCCCATCGCACGCAACGCCACGGTGGTGACGCTGTTATTTTAGCTATCACTGATAATCAGCAACGTAATAGGCGCTATATTTTAGCCACGAGTGCACCAGGTAATGTGAATGCCTATGAATATATCGGTAATTACTTAGAACCGGTCATTGTAAGAGCTGAACCTTTGATAAAAGCTGCCTGGCAGATGTCAGCATATGGGTATCGATTGGAAGTTTCTTTACCTATTTCTATGCTGGCGGGACAAGTGGCAATATCCGTTGTTGATATTGATGGTAATGAAAAATCGGCTCAAGTGATTGGGCTAGGTGATGTTAATGACCGAATGAAGTTCAATCAGTTACTGTTGCCATCAAAGGCTTTGACGAATGCATTAGCAAAAATGGTGAGAGAAGGAGAACGACTTTGGCTAGTCGATCGGCAACAAGTTAAATTTGCGTCGGCAGGCTACGGCGACATTGTTATAGAGCAGGATAATTTACACACGGCTTTAGATTGGTTTTATCAGTTATTTTTAACACCGCCAGTCTCTGATGATGAATCAATCACTCATGAGCAACTTATTTTTTCTGGTGAGACAGTAAAATCTGCACTAGCAGGACTAAGTAAAACAGAACGCTATCAGGCCAATAACAATAGCGTTATGTTGGTTGCATCTTATCCTGTCTATGTTGATGGCGAAGTTGTAGCTGCAGTTGTGGCAGAAAAAAATACCAATGCGATTTTAGCTGTACAAAATGAGGCAATGAAGGAGCTTCTAAATACAACAATGCTTGTTTTATTAATCGTTGTTGTAATTTTATTCGGCTTTGCTAGTCGTTTATCACTACGTATTCACCGTTTAAATCGTGATATAGCGAATGCAGTTAATTCTGATGGACGAGTGTCTGATTTTATTGATAAACAAAATGAGTATGATGAGCTGGCTGAGTTACGTCAAAACTTTGCTCAATTATTCAAACGACTCGGTTTGTATAACCATTATTTAGAAGCATTAGCATCTCGTTTATCTCATGAGATACGAACACCAATCGCCGTTATTAAAACATCATTAGAACATGTGGAAACCTATATAGACGAAGATGGCAAAAAGTACGTCGATCGTGCGCGTATAGGTAGTGACCGAATTAATGATATTGTGTTGAGAATGAGTGAGGCCAGTCGCTTAGAGCAAACTGTTAGTAGTATTGAGTTTATAGAGTTTGACTTACAAGAGTTGATGACAAATATTTTTCAGGCATATCAAGATATTTATCCTAAAGTTAACTTTCAACTTAATGCCAGTAAAGAAGTGGTGTTATTTTGGGGCTCGCCAGAATTAATTGCACAAATGATAGATAAGTTGATTAGTAATGCTGTGGATTTTCACGATCAAAAAAGCCAAATAGAAGTTTCAGTCGTTCGCAACGATACTACATGCATCATTGGTATTAAAAATAGCGGTCAACCGCTACCGGAAGGTCTTGAGCTACAGTTATTTCAACCGATGGTGTCGAAAAGGAGTCATAACGAGCATGATCAAACGCCACATTTAGGCTTAGGACTTTATATAGTCAAACTCATTACTGATAGACATAAAGGCCTAGTGCGAGCAACTAATTGGCAACAAGGAGTGGAGATATCTGTCGAGCTGCCGATAGTAAGACCATAAAGCTATTTTATTGAGTGGGGCAGGCAGGAATGAAGTTAAAAGGAATGATTAAAGTAATCACATTACTACTCGTTATTTGTGCCTGTCTGCCTGTTGGAGCCGTTGTTATTCCACCAGTGCCCACGGAGCCCATTTATTTTGAACCGCACGTTATTGATGCGCCTGATGAGTTTAAGCACCAAAGTTGTGCGCAATTAGATAATAATATTCGTTATTTACAACCCTATAAATATAGTTATAAACCTAATTACTACCAAGACAATAGTAATAAGCTTGCAACGGCAATGATAACGGTCGATGTGCTACCTATAGTAGGTGAATGGTTAGGTTTTGCTTATTTAGGCTATTCAGCATTAGTTGAAGAAAAAGAAAATAGAAGAATATTACTTGTAAAACAACAGATTGCAATGTTTCAGCAGCTTAAGTCTGAGAAGCATTGCTTTGAATAGTTCGAGATAGGAAAATGAAGGGGAAATCAATTATTTTCTTGTGAAGTTGTATTTTAGTCATGTAGTATCGAAAGCGGTTTCCCCAGAGGTACGTAACAATGACAAATACAATGGATTTGAAAGTAAAGTGGTTTGAAGCTAATTTAGAAACAGCTCGAACAAGCCGTAAAAAGTGGTTTGAGGCTAATGAACAGCCGATAGAAGCAAGCGGCACACCATGGTATGAAGCCAATCTAGTGGAGCACTTAGATACCAAGAAAAAATGGTATCAAGCTAATTTAGAATTAGCAGTAGCCTCTGTTAGACAAACCCGGAAAAAGTGGTACGAAGCCAACTTAAATAACCAACAAACAGATAAACACTGGTATGAAATCAGTGATGAAAAGTACAGTGATACGAAACAAAAATGGTATCAAGCTAATCTAGCTGCGGCTCGAGCCAGTCATGAAAAGTGGTATGAGGCTAACTTAAATACTCAACCTACTGATAAACACTGGTATGAAATTAGTGATGAGAAATACAGTGATACTAAGCAAAAATGGTATCAGGCTAATTTAGAAGCCGTTCGTGGAGGCACCAGCCAAAGAAGATGGTATGAAGCTAATCAAGTTACTGCAGCCCATGCTGATACCAAACAAAAATGGCTTGCTGCCAATTTAGAGTTGGCAAGAACAAAAGCAATCAAAGACAAATGGTTTTCACAAAATACTGAAACGGCCCGACAAGGTCAAAAAAAATGGTATCAAGCAAATAAGTCTTCAGTAAGTATTTCGTCAACACCTTGGTATAAAGCCAATTTGGTCAAGCACCATGAGACAAAAGAAAAATGGTATAAGGCTAATTTAGAGCAGGCAGTTGCCTCAGCTAGAAGTACAAGAAATAAGTGGTATCAAGCCAATCAGCAAGAAACGGTGTCTGCCACGCCATGGTATGAAGCAAATGAACAGCGTTATTCAGATGTGACTCAATCATGGTTTGAAGCGAACTTAGCGACGGCCCGATCTACTCATAAAAAATGGTATGAAGCTAATTTAACTAAACAGTCAGCCGATCATCACTGGTACGAAATTAGTGATGAGAAGCAAAGTGAGACTAAGAAAAAATGGTACCAAGCAAATTTAGAGGCAGCAAGAGCAACTCAAAATAAGTGGTATGAAGCTAATATTACTGCAACTCCAGACTCTCATGCGGAAGCTAAGCATAAATGGTATGCAGATAACTTGGCTCTAGCAAGAACTAAAGAGACTAAACGAAAATGGTTTGCAGAAAACACAGCTGCAACACGTAAATAAAAGCGAGTTTTAACACTGCTGTATAGAAAACAATGAGCAATTAATTCGTTATAACGTTTTTGGTTATGCTTATAATAGCTTCAGTTATAGTTAGACAGTAGATATTATTTAACGATGACTACCTACCCCATCTGGGTGGGTAGTTTTATGTATGGGCTTTGCTTTTTTACTCTCAAGTTTTAATTTAGCAACTTAATATATAGTCATCTAAATCCTTTTATTTTGAGATAATTGAAGTTTATGGCAAGTGAAAATAAGTTCTTAGACGGGTTCAAACGATTTAAAAAACAGTATTTTGGCAGTGATAGTCAACTATACGACAGCATGAAAAACAGTCAGCCAGCTAAAACATTGATGATTGCATGCTGTGACTCTCGCGTTGATCCAGCAATTTTAACAGATTGCAGTCCTGGCGATTTATTCACAGTGAGAAATGTGGCGAACTTAGTGCCGCCCTGTGAAGATGGTGGTCACTATCATGGGACAAGCTCAGCATTAGAGTATGCTGTAAATCACTTGGAAGTAGAAAATATCATCATTATGGGCCATGCAAACTGCGGTGGTATCAAGGCTTTGTGGAATGCTGAGGAGGACATCTCACATTCAGATAACCCTTCTTTTATTGATTCTTGGGTCTCGATTGCTCAACCGGCAAAAACAAGAGTTAAACAAACGTTTTCTGAACGGTCGGCACAAGAGCAATTAACCTTGTGTGAACAACAGTCCGTGCTTGTATCGCTAGATAACTTATTAAGTTTTTCATGCATACAAGAACGTGTTGAAAAAGGTGAGTTAACTCTTCATGGCTGGTACTTTGATATGCCAGCAGGGGATTTACTTAGTTATAACCCGACAACAAAAGAATTTGAAGTCGTTACCTAAAAATTAAAAGCCCTAAATACTTGCAGGTTTAGGGCTTTTTTTCGTTTATTGTTCTGTGGCATCTTCTGACGCGGACTTTTCTACTTCGAGAGTCTTTTCATTATCATCCACATCCTCAATCACTGGCTCATCATCGCCTAGACCAATAGAATTCATTAAACTACCAAATAAGCTAGTTTTCTTTTCCGTTAATGGCACAACTACATTGCTATCTTTACGCTCATTTTGAGGTAAATCTACACGCGCAACCGTTCGGGTGTCACCTTCAACATGCTTGAGTGTTTCATCGGAATTAAATATTAAGGTTACCCGGCGCTGTTCTCGCTTACCATTGCCTGGGTGAAAACTATAAATATAGTCCCAGCGATTAGGGTGGAAGGTATCGATTAGCAGTGGAGTACCCATAATATAAGCGACTTGGCTCTTGCTCATACCAGCTTCAAGCTTGTTGACCATATCTTGAGAAACATCATTGCCCTGTTGAATATCTATGCGATAAACTCCGGGGATTTTGTCTGTGCTGCAGGCACTAATTAATAAAATAAGAGCGGAAAGGCTATAAATGAGAAGGGTTTTCATTTAATATTTAGTTTCTATAGTTAATTACCAGACTGTGATGATACGCTAATCACTCAGTTTCGACGAGGTGTCAATAAAAATGGAAAGTCAGGATCTAAGAAAAGCAGGATTAAAAGTCACATTACCTAGATTAAAAGTATTAGAAATCCTGGAAAAGACTGAACAACGTCATATGAGTGCTGAAGACGTATATAAGTCACTTCTAGAAATGGGTGAAGAAATTGGTCTTGCGACTGTTTATCGGGTTCTAACTCAGTTTGAAGATGCTGGATTAGTTGCTCGCTTGAGTATTGATGGTGGTCATGCTGTTTTTGAACTAGAAGATGGCGCGCACCATGATCATCTTCTATGTGTGCGCTGTAATCGAATTGAAGAGTTCACTGATGATGTGATTGAAGAACGCCAACAAGCAATTGCCAAACAAAAAGGTTTTCAGATGACAGATCACGCCTTGTATATTTATGGTATTTGCAGTGAGTGCCAATAAATAAGTAATTTGACCCGTTGGTTAATCCAAACTCTATAAATGGCTTTAGATGCGATGCCTCAAGGCATCGATTTAAAGAGTTAATGGAGTTTGGGTTTTATTTTAAATGGATAGACAACATTTCTTCAGCATGAAGTCGTGTTTTTTCAGTTAATGTAACACCACCTAACATTCGAGCAATTTCTTCGATTCGCGCTTGGTCATCCAGTGCAGTAATTTCTATCCGAGTACTGTCAGCAGACTGCACTTTATTTACTTGTAATTGTTGATGTGCTTGTGCTGCGACTTGAGGTAAATGGGTGATGCAAATGACTTGTTGGGTACTGGCAAGTTCTCGTAAATGCTGGCCTACTATTTCAGCGATACCGCCGCCGATACCAACATCTACTTCATCAAATACAAGAGTAGGTACGCTGCGACTGCCTGCAGTAACTACTTGAATTGCCAAGCTAATACGGGCAAGTTCGCCGCCTGAAGCAACTTTAGCCAACTCACCAGCGTTTTGGCCAGGATTAGTACTCACCAATAACTGGACCTGATCTGAGCCTGTTTCATTAAAGTGCCCATCTGCCGTGGGGGTGATGATAATTTCAATTCGGCCAGACGGTATAGCGAGTTGTTGGATAGATTGAGTGATTTGTTCAGCTAATGGAGCGGCTGCTTTTTTGCGTGATCGATGAATATCATCACACAATTTTCGGCATATATTTTCTTGCTCGACAAGCTGTACTTGTATATTTTCTAGCTGGCTATCAACTGCTGATAACGAGTTTAATTCGTTGGCTAGTTGCTGGTAGTGGCTGGGAAGTGACTCAATTTCTACATGGTGTTTACGTGCGAGCTCATGCAGTGTCGATAATTGTGTTTCTACTTCGTTTAAGCGATCCGGATTAACCTCGGTACTGTCTAGATAATGGCGAAGGTCTCCACCACATTCATCAAGTTGTATAACAATAGAGCTCAGAGTTTCAACCATATTAGTAAATTTTGGCTCAATGTCCTGAGCATTTTCTAAATCAGTTAATACAGCACTAATCACGCTGTAGCTATCACCTTGTTCTTGTTCAAACAAACGGTGCAGACCAGATTGCACTGTTTCTAGTAGCTGACTAGCGTGAGCGAGTTGTTGTTGCTCTTTCAGTAGTGAGGTGACACTGTCATCTGATAATTCTAATGCTTCCAATTCATTAACTTGGTAGTTTAAAAGTTCTAAACGAGCTGTTTGATCGCGGGTTTGCTGCTGCAGGCTGGTAAATTGCTGTTGTAAGTTTTGCCACTGTTTATAGGCAGATGCTAACAATTTAAGCTTCGGTTTGGTCTTTGCAACAGTATCAATCAAAATACGTTGTGTTTCGGGGCGAACCAATGATTGATGCGCATGTTGACCATGTATATCAATAGTACGTTCACTAATGGCACGTAATTGACTTAATGGTACTGTACGACCATTAATATACGCACGAGAGCGACCATCTTTAGCTATTGTTCTTCTAAGTTGACATTGATCGTCGTCATCAAGTTCTTGATCAATTAGCCATTGCTGTAGCAGTTCATTTTGTGAGGTATCGAAACTGGCGGAAACTTCAGCTCGGTCGCAGCCATAGCGAATCATATTAGAATCCGCACGGTCACCTAATACTAAGCTTAAAGCATCAACTAATAATGATTTACCTGCGCCCGTTTCGCCGGTGAGTGAGGTCATACCATTATCAAAACTAAGTTCGAGGTCATCTACCACCGCTAGGTGACGAACACCTAGCTGAATTAACATGTGAGTTTTTTACCCCACTCTAATTTTGCACGCAAAATAGAATAATGATCATGGTCTTCAAGGTGCAATAGATTAATTTTCTGAGAATGGCGCTGTATTTTTAATGTATCACCAGGTTGTAATATTTGTCCTGGTCGACCGTCACAAGTGACCATTGTGGTGGTGTAACTTTGCTCGCTCACCACTATATCTATCGTATTAGATGCTGCAATAACAAGAGGGCGGTTACTTAGTGCATGTGGACTCACTGAGGCAAGAACAACTGCATCAAGATCAACATCAAGAATGGGGCCTCCAGCGGACATCGCATAGGCGGTAGACCCGGTAGGCGTAGCTATCACCAAACCATCGGCACGTTGGCTATTAAGGAAGCGTCCATTGATATAAGTTTCAAATTCAATCATGCGCAAACTTTGGTGGGAATGAATAACAATATCATTCATTGCAATTGCTGAAGCTTCTTCGCCATTGATGGTGACTTGTAGTAAAAAACGGGTATCTTCGCGGTATTTACCCGCTAGGATAGCGGCTAATTGCTGCTCAAGTTTAGAGAGTGTTAAATCAGCTAGAAAGCCTAAACGGCCAACATTTATTCCCACAACAGGTAAAACGGTACCGGCTAAAGCTCGGGAAACAGACAGTATCGTGCCATCACCGCCAATAGCGATAGCTAGGTCGCATTGCTTTGGAAAATCATTAATTGAAATAACATCAATGTCCGTTAAGAAACTGAGAGGCTCATTGATGAAAATAGTCAGTGACTTCGATTGAAGAAATTCGATAACTTTAATGACCGCATGTTCTATTACAGGATCGTCTCTACGAATATAGAGGCCTATACGTACGAATTGATGGTTCATATTGTGAGTTGAATACCTGTTAACTATTTGCTTGTGAATGAGATAATAATGGTTTTAGAGAGAAATCCAAAGTACAAATGCGATATATCTACATTGTTTGTGCTGAGAATAGGTTAAACAGAATAACTATAAGATGGTAGAATGGGCTGATTTTAACTTAACTTCTTAAATGGAAACTAAAATGGCGATTGAACGTACTATTTCTATCATCAAACCTGATGCAGTAGCAAAAAATGTAATTGGTGATATCTATTCACGCTTTGAAAAAGCAGGCTTAAAAGTTGTTGCTTCACGTATGTTACACCTTAGCCAACAACAAGCAGAAGGTTTCTATGCTGAGCATAGCGAACGTCCATTTTTTGGTGCTTTAGTAAGCTTCATGACATCTGGCCCAGTAATGGTTCAAGTGCTTGAAGGTGAAGGCGCTGTATTAAAAAACCGTGATCTAATGGGCGCAACTAACCCTGCTGATGCAGAAGCTGGCACTATCCGTGCTGATTTTGCAGAAAGCATTGATGAGAACGCCGCTCATGGTTCAGATTCAACAGAAAGCGCAGCACGTGAAATTGCTTACTTCTTCACTGAAGATCAGCTTTGTGCTCGCACTCGCTAGGAAATAGATAATACGATGCGCACGAATCTACTTGGTTTAGACCTCAAAGGTCTAGAAGCTTTTTTTATTGAATTAGATGAGAAGACTTTCCGTGCGCGTCAGTTATTGCAATGGATACATCAGTATCGCGTAACTGATTTTGCTGAAATGACTAATTTGAGCAAAACATTACGTCAAAAACTGCAAGAGTCTGCGGAAGTTACACCGCCTGAAGTTTTGCAAGAATACCTATCAAAAGATGGCACCCGGAAGTGGATTATCAAACTTTCTTGTGGCAACTCAATTGAAACGGTTTATATTCCTGAAGCTGGTCGTGGCACATTATGTGTTTCTTCGCAGGTAGGTTGTGCGCTTGCTTGCACCTTCTGCTCTACCGCGCAGCAAGGATTTAATCGCAACTTGACTGCCAGTGAAATTATCGGTCAAGTTTGGTTAGCTAATGAAGCGCTAGGAAAAGATCCGAAGGGAAATAGAGTAGTTACCAATGTCGTTATGATGGGCATGGGCGAGCCACTTGCAAACTATAAAAATGTAATATCGGCAATGAATTTAATGCGTGATGACCTTGCCTATGGCATTTCATGGCGTAGAGTGACTTTAAGCACCTCGGGCATGGTCCCGATGATTGATAAATTGCGTGAAGATTGTCATGTCAGCCTTGCAATATCCTTGCATGCCGCGAATGATAAGTTACGCAGTGAAATTATTCCATTGAATGACAAATATCCAATTGCTGAGTTATTGGCTGCTTGTAAACGTTATGTCGAAGGTTCTCAACGTCGCCATATTACGGTGGAATACGTTTTATTAGCGGGAATTAATGACTCTGATAAAGATGCGAAAGACTTAATACGTATTTTGAAAGGTCTCCCAACCAAGATTAACCTGATTCCGTTTAATCCTTTCCCTGGGACTGATTACAAATGTTCTTCCCGGAATGTTCAGATGCGCTTTAAACAACAATTAATTGATGCCGGTTTAGTTGCCACTATACGTAAAACAAGAGGTGACGATATTGTTGCTGCCTGTGGCCAACTCGCTGGCGAAGTACAAGATAAAACGCGACGAACTGAGCGCTTGAAACAACAAAAGGAAGTAGCTTAAATAATGGCAGGGAATGCAAAAGTTATTGGTATTGCGCTAGCCTTACTAGTGGTAAGTGCTTGTACAACATCCGGTGGTAGTAAGCCAGTAGAGCATGTCACTCCGGATACGAAAGCAGCCGAAATAAACATGCGATTGGGACTAAACTACCTGCAACGAGGTGATTATGAAATTGCCTTAGAAAAATTGCAAAAATCACTACGGCAAAACCCAAATTTACCAAGTGCACATAATACGATCGCCCTGCTATATCAGCAATTGAAGGAGACTGATAAAGCTGAGCAACACTTTAAAGAGGCGGTTCGACGTGCTCCTGATTATTCAGAAGCTCACAATAATTACGGTGTTTTTTTATGCAAGCAGCAACGTTACGAAGAGTCTGAAAAGCATTTTCTTGCTGCAGTTAAAAATCCACTTTATCGTAGAAAAGCTCAAGCATTAGAAAATACAGGCGTTTGCGCTATGCGAATTCCGGACAATGAGCGTGCCGAAAAGTATTTTCGTCAATCCTTACAACTTAATCCTAAAATGTCGACATCGCTGATTAAAATGGCTGAGATTAGTCACCAGCAACAAGACTTTCTACAAGCTAGGGCCTATATTCAGCGATATCGCGATATTGCAGCATGGACGGCGAAGTCTTTATTCTTAGCCATAAAAACGGAAAATCAACTAAACGATCAGGATGCTGTCGCCAGCTATGCTTTATTGTTACGGTCCCGTTTTCCAGACTCTGATGAAAGCCTACAAGTTAAAAAAGGGCTGTATAAATAATGGTCACAGAGGCTGATGAAATAATAACTGTTGATGCTGAGCCTAGCGTCGGTAAGCGGCTAAGGTTAACGCGAGAGTCAAAAAACTTTTCAGTTGCAGAAGTGGCTGCTCAACTACGATTAACTAAAGACACTATTTTAAATTTAGAGAATCAACAATGGCATAAATTACATGGCCGAGCTTATGCCCGCGGTTATTTTTCTAGTTATACGAAGTTTTTAGGCTTACCCGAAAATGAATTGTTAGCGGCATTTAATGTTGAATATAAGTTGTCGGAAGCAGAGTTACCATTGCCACACAATTTAAACACCGCAAATAAAAAAGCATTCCCGTGGATGGCGGCAATGTTTTTATTGCTTGCCTCATTGTTAACTGGCTTCGCTTATATTCAGTGGCAGCAGTCGGAAAATAGTGATTCAGCAGCCATTGATGAGAGTACACAGTGGCAGCAATCCAGTGACAATGAGCAGCTAGAGTATGATGCATTTGATGCTAGTGTTGTTGAGCCGTTAACGCCTGTTGAAAGTATGCAACCAGAGAAAAATAGTAACGCATCATCAACAGATGACATTGAACAAAGTATCGGAGTTGAGGAATTATCTAAGCTACAGCTTGATGTTGATGATCATGCGCTATCAATAGAATCCGTTCCTACTGAAAAACAGCTTGATGTAGCGTTACTCGAATTATATCCGTTACAGGATTGTTGGGTCGAAGTTAGCGATGCGAGCGATACAGTTCTTCTATATAAAACAATCAAAGCAAATGAATCAGTCAGCTTAACGGGCACTGCACCCTTAAGTGTTAAGCTCGGCAGTGCGGCAAGTGTCACCGTTAAATTCAATGATGCATTATTTGATACGACGCCGTTCACTAGTAATGGGGTTGCAGCATTTACTTTAGAGGTGAAGTCATAGTGAAGTCGGGAACAAATATTGTGCGAAGAAAATCTCGGCAAATTATGGTGGGTAATGTACCAGTAGGTGGCGATGCCCCTGTCGCTGTGCAAAGCATGACTAATACTGAAACAACAGATGTTGCTGCAACAGTAAATCAAATTAAAGCACTGCAAGATGTGGGTGCAGATATCGTTCGAGTATCAGTACCGTCGATGGATGCTGCAGAAGCCTTTGGTCAAATTAAAAAACAAGTCTCTGTACCATTAGTCGCAGATATTCATTTTGATTACCGAATCGCTCTACGCGTAGCCGAGTTGGGCGTAGACTGCTTACGAATTAATCCAGGTAATATTGGTCGTGAAGATCGGGTAAGAGCGGTCGTGGAAAGCGCAAGAGATCATGGTATTCCGATTCGTATCGGTGTTAATGCTGGCTCGTTAGAAAAAGAAATACAAAAAAAATACGGTGAGCCTACACCAGATGCTCTAGTGGAGTCAGCACTTAGACACATAGATATTTTAGACCGGTTAAATTACCCAGACTTTAAAGTTAGTTTAAAAGCTTCAGATGTATTTATGACCGTTAATGCATATCGAAAACTGGCTGATCAAATTGAACAACCCTTGCATTTAGGTATTACAGAAGCGGGTGGTTTTCGTTCTGGATCAGTAAAGTCAGCGATAGGGCTTGGCATGCTTTTAGCTGATGGTATCGGCGATACTATCCGTGTTTCATTGGCTGCAGACCCAGTAGAAGAAATTCGAGTAGGTTTTGATATCCTTAAGAGTTTACGGATTAGAAATAAGGGCATTAACTTAATTGCTTGTCCTTCATGTTCTCGTCAAAACTTTGATGTTATCGCGACAGTGAATGAACTAGAGAATAGGCTTGAAGATATTCTTGAACCAATGGACGTAGCTGTAATTGGCTGTGTAGTTAATGGTCCAGGTGAAGCAAAAGAAGTGGCAGTTGGTCTTACTGGTGGTAGTCCAAATTTACTGTATGTTGACGGTAAACCGAGTCACAAACTAAGCAACGAAGCTTTGGTTGATGAAATTGAGCGTGAAGTTCGTCAACGTATTGCTCGTCAGCAAGCAAATAATAAAGAAAGAATCATTCCGATAAAGGATATTAGTTAAGCGTGGCAGAAATTATTCGTTCAATCAGGGGGATGAATGACATACTCCCTGAAGTTACTCCCTATTGGCAAGCCGTAGAAACAGCATTAAAAGAAGTTCTTTCCGGCTATGGCTATCAAGAAATACGTTTTCCAATTGTTGAAAAAACAGAGTTGTTTTGTCGTTCGATAGGTGAAGTAACTGATATTGTTGAAAAAGAAATGTATACCTTTGCTGATCGCAATGGTGACAATCTTACTCTTCGTCCAGAAGGCACAGCCGGTTGTGTACGTGCTGCGATGCAAAATGGCATGCTCAATCAAACACAACGTTTGTGGTATATGGGACCAATGTTTCGTCATGAGCGCCCTCAAAAGGGACGTTATCGACAGTTTCATCAGCTAGGTGCTGAGGCATATGGATTTAATGGTCCTGACATTGATGCTGAAATGATTCTGATGACAGCGCGACTGTGGAAAAAACTGAACCTAACAGGTGTCACTTTGCAGTTGAATTCATTAGGTTCTACGCAAGCGAGATTAGCGTACCGTGACGTCTTAATCACTTATTTTGAAGCCCATCAAGATGAGTTAGATGAGGATAGTCAACGTCGTTTACATAGTAATCCGTTACGCATTCTGGATAGTAAAAATCCAGCTATGCAGGTGCTAAATGAAGCTGCTCCAAAGTTAATTGATCACTTAGATGATGAGTCCAAACAAGAATTTGAACAGTTATGCCAAATTTTAGATAGCGCAGGCCTAGACTATGAGATTAATCCTCGTTTAGTGCGCGGGCTAGATTATTACGGTAAAACGGTATTTGAATGGGTCACAGATCATTTAGGCTCTCAAGGTACAGTATGTGCCGGTGGTCGTTATGATGGTTTGGTCGAACAGTTAGGTGGTAAAGGGGCCACAGCAATTGGCTTTGCTATCGGCTTAGAGCGCTTGATAGCGTTACTTGAAGCGATGGACTCTTTACCGGAAACACCGACAATCGATGCTTACTTAGTGGCTGTGGGCGAGCAAGCAAATCAATGTTCTCTACAACTAGCTGAGACTTTACGCGATCAAATTCCAGCTTTGAAGTTGATTACCCACTGCGGTGGTGGTAGTTTTAAGAGCCAATTTAAACGAGCAGACCGCAGCGGTGCGAGATGGACGTTGATTTTAGGTGACGATGAAGTCGCACAAAAAGTGATTGGTGTGAAGACAATGGCGACAGGTGAGCAAGAAACAATCACTTGGGATGCATTGCCGACTTATTTAAGTAAATAAAACTAAAAAGAACAACAGAAGAATAATATGACCCCTTTAAATATACCCGAATGGCAGTCTTTAGCTAGGCATTACTCTGACCTTAAGTTTGTTTCTATGCGTGAGCAGTTTGCATTGGACTCGGGTCGATTTGATCGCTTTTCAGTAAAAAGTGGCGATTTATTGTTAGATTATTCAAAAAACCGTATTACGCAAGAAACCATTGATAAGCTCATTGAGTTAGCGGAAGCGGTGAATATTCCTGACTGGATTGAGCGAATGTTTACTGGCGATTCGATTAACCATACAGAAGGTCGTGCTGTTCTTCATACTGCATTGCGAAATCGTAGCAATACACCTGTGATGGTTGATGGCGAAGATGTCATGCCGTTGGTTAATGCTGTATTAGCTAAGATGAAAAACTTCTGTGAACAAGTTCACAATGGTACTCGCGTAGGTTTTAGCGGTAAGCGCATAACCGATATCGTTAATATTGGTATCGGTGGTTCAGATCTTGGCCCAGCGATGATTTGTGATGCATTGGAGCCTTACGCAGTAGAAGGAATGCAAGCTCATTTTGTATCGAATGTTGATGGCACAGATTTAAGTACGACATTAGCAAAGCTTAATCCTGAAACGACACTGTTTGTTATTGCATCAAAAACATTCACGACCCAAGAAACTTTAACTAATGCTGAGTCAGCACGAGATTGGTTCTTAAAAGCGGCTAAGAAAGAAGATGTAGCCAAGCATTTTGTTGCCGTTTCAACCAATGCAGAAGCCGTGGCTAATTTTGGTATAGATACCGAAAATATGTTCGAGTTCTGGGATTGGGTCGGCGGACGTTACTCATTTTGGAGTGCCATTGGTTTACCTATTGCACTTTATGTCGGTATGGATAATTTTGAGCGTTTATTAGATGGTGGCCACGAAATGGATAACCATTTTCGTAACCAACCTTTAGCTGAAAATATTCCAGTCATTATGGGCTTATTGGGAATTTGGTACGCTAATTTCTTTAATGCTCAAACACAAGCTATAGTGCCTTATGACCATTCACTTGCTCGCTTCCCTAGCTATATGCAGCAGTTGGATATGGAGAGTAACGGTAAGTTTATTAACCGTGGCGGTCAACGAATTAGTTATAAAACTGGGCCCGTTATTTGGGGTACTCCAGGAACCAATGGTCAACATGCTTATTTCCAATTAATTCATCAAGGAACGCAATTAATTCCTGTTGATTTTGTATTACCGGTAAATAGTCATTACCCAAAAAGTGACCATCAATCGATATTACTTGCAAATGGTTTGGCGCAATCAGAAGCGCTGATGAAAGGTAAAACAGCTGAAGAAGTACGTGTTGAACTTAGCAATGAAGGTTATGAAGGTAAAGAGCTAGAAGCTTTACTTCCGCATAAAGTATTCCCAGGTAATCGTCCTAGTAATATTTTGTTGTTCTCTAAATTAACGCCTGAAATGTTAGGTCAATTAGTTGCGATGTATGAACATAAAGTATTTGTACAAGGTGCGATTTGGAATATAAACTCATTTGACCAATGGGGTGTTGAGTTAGGTAAACAATTAGCAAAAGCTATTTTGCCGGACTTAGCTGATGATGCAGCAATTTCTGCTCATGATAGTTCTACAACAAATATGATTAAATTAATTAGAGAATTACGACAAAGCTAACTGCAAAGTCTGTTTTAATGTATGTATAAAAAAGAGCCGATAATTTGATTATCGGCTCTTTTTTTATTTGAAACTCACTACTATTTCAGCACTAGCGAATTTTCTTAATGATCAGTCCAGCTAGTGGAGGCAGGTTAACTTCAACAGAGTAAGGTCTATCTGACCATGGTGTGGCTTCAGCCGTTAATATATTGTTATTGCTAACGTTACTACCGCCGTAAAATTCTGAATCAGAGCTAAGTAATATTTCATAATCACCAGCTTCAGGTAAACCGATTCGATAATTCTGCCTAGGAACGGGGGTGAAGTTAAACATGGTAATAATAAAATCACTTTCAGATTTACGAATATAGCTGAGTACAGAATGCTGTCGATCATTACAGTCTAACCATTCAAAACCATGAGGATCAAAATCATGTTTATGTAATGGTGTCTGTTCAACATAAATCTTATTTAGATCGGCAACCAGAGTTTGCATCCCAGAATGATTTGGGTAATCTAATGTATACCAGTCAAGGGCCCGCTCACAGTTCCACTCTGTACCTTGAGCAAATTCCGAACCCATAAACAGTAGTTTCTTACCTGGGTAAGTGAACATTAAGGTGTATAACAACCGAAGGTTTGCAAACTGCTGCCATTCATCACCGGGCATTTTGTTTACCATCGAGCCTTTGCCATGGACAACTTCATCATGAGAAAACGGTAATACAAAGTTTTCAGTAAAGGCGTATAACAAGCCAAAAGTAAGCGAGTCATGATGGTAATGACGGTGAATAGGATCCTGTTGCATATATTGTAAAACATCATGCATCCAGCCCATATTCCATTTCATTGAGAAGCCTAAACCTCCCATATGACTTGGTCGAGAAACCATTGGGTACGAGGTGGATTCTTCAGCAGCAATGATACAGCCAGGGTGTTCCTTGTGTAATACCGTATTCATATGCTGTAAAAATTTAATGACTTCTAAATTTTCACGACCACCGTGTTCATTCGGGACCCATTGTCCTTCTTCTCGAGAATAATCGAGGTATAACATGGAGGCGACGGCATCAACACGAAGGCCATCAATATGGAACTCTTCTAACCAGAAAAAGGCACTTGATAGTAAAAAGTTACTGACTTCAGCACGGCCATAATTGAAGATCAATGTTCCCCAATCTTGATGTTCACCTTGTCGTGGATCAGCATGCTCATAAAGTGCACTACCATCAAATTTGGCTAAGCCATGACTGTCTTTAGGGAAGTGGCCTGGTACCCAATCAAGAATAACGCCAATATTGTTCTGATGACACTGGTCAATGAAGTAACGTAAGTCATCCGGTGAACCAAAACGGCTAGTCGGTGCGAAATAGCCTGTGGTTTGATAGCCCCAAGAAATATCGAGTGGATGTTCGGTAATAGGCAATAACTCAATATGAGTAAAGCCCATTTTTTTTACATAGGGAACCAGTTGTTCAGCAAACTCTCGATAGTTGAGAAACTCACCCTGTTCATTTCGTTGCCAAGAACCTAAGTGAACCTCATAGACGGAGTGTGGTTGATGTAACCAATCTGTTTTTTCTCGCAGGTCCATCCAATCATCATCTAACCATTCATGTTGGCTGGCCTGAGAAATAACAGAAGCGGTACCTGGCCTAAGTTCTGTTTGTTGGGCATAGGGATCCATTTTAAGATGTAATGAGCCATCATCACGATTTCTAATTTCGAACTTATAAAGTTCTCCGGCGTTAATTTCTGGTATAAATAATTCCCAAACGCCAGTATCACCACGAGCTCGCATAGGGTAGTGTCTACCATCCCATTGATTAAACTCACCAACAACACTAATACGTTCTGCATGAGGTGCCCAAGTAGCAAATAAGGTTCCAGTTACACCATCAACTTCATGCTGATGAGCGCCTAATATTTGATAGGCATGCCAATGTTTACCTTCTAAAAATAGATGTAAATCAAAGTCTGAAATTTGGGGAGGGAAACAATATGCATCATATTTTGATATTTGTTCACCTTGGCTATTAACGCGGAGAACTTGATAAGGAATTTCTAACTGTGTAGACGGTCCAGTCCATTCAAATAAATCAGTATTTACAATTCTGCTGAGTTCAAGATCATCATTTAGCCATGCTTTTTCGGTATCAGGTAGGAAAACGCGTACTGTAGTGTTAGTGGCTTGAGGATGGGCACCTAACACTGAGAAAGGATCATGATGACGCGCTTCTATGATTTTGATTAAATCGTCAGATAATTTTTTTTGTAAAACCATAGAGTTGTGATCCTTTTCAAGTTTTTTATTGCTGTATATCCCTTGCTTATGTAGGCTTAAACCCATCTAGCAAACATTTTAAATCACCAGCAGGAGATGTTTTATGTCAAAGAATGATAGCACGCGTTTTGTTAGTCGTCTTACTCGCGATACCCTTGCATTAATATTGGCAGGCGGTCGTGGCTCACGGTTAAAACAATTAACTGATTGGCGAGCAAAACCGGCAGTACCTTTTGGCGGTAAGTTTCGCATCATAGATTTTCCTTTATCTAATTGCGTAAATTCAGGAATTCGCCGAGTAGGTATATTGACGCAGTACAAAGCTCATTCTTTGATGAGGCATATCCAACAAGGCTGGGGCTTTATGCGCGGCGAACTTGGCGAATTTGTTGAGTTACTGCCAGCATCACAACGCACCGAGCAAGGCTGGTATACAGGAACTGCCGATGCGGTATACCAGAATATAGATATCTTACGAAACCATGGTTCAGAATATGTCTTAATCTTAGCCGGTGACCATATTTATAAAATGGATTACGGTGATATGTTAGCCGAGCATGTTGCTCAAGGTGCTGATATGACCATTGGTTGCATTGAGGTGCCATTAGAGGAAGCAAAAGCGTTTGGTGTGATGTCGGTTGATGTTAACCGCCGCATTGTCGCTTTTGATGAAAAACCTGATAATCCTAACCCGATGCCAGGCCGTGATGATGTTGCTTTAGCATCAATGGGGATTTATATATTTAATTCGGCATTTTTGTATGAACAATTAATTAAAGATGCCGATAATATTGTATCTACTCATGACTTTGGTCACGATATTATTCCATCACTGATTGCTGACCATAAGGTTGTTGCGTTCCCTTACAAAGATGTACAAGGTAACGATCCTGGTTACTGGCGAGATGTGGGTACCATTGATGCATTTTGGTCTGCAAACCAAGAGTTAATCGGAGTCACACCTGAATTAAACTTGTATGATGATAACTGGCCAATATGGACTCATCAAGCTCAGCAACCTCCGGCGAAGTTTGTATTTGATGATGATGAACGTCGTGGTACTGCAGTGGATTCAATGGTCTCGGGTGGTTGTATTATTTCAGGTTCAACAGTCAGGCACTCGGTGTTATTTTCTAATGTAGAAGTGAATAGCTTTTCTGTCGTAGAAGACTGTGTGATCTTGCCTGATGTAACTATTGGCCGCAGTTGCAGATTGAAAAAAGTGGTATTGGACAAAGGTTGTGAAGTTCCTGAAGGAACAGTGATTGGCGAAGATCCGGAAGCCGATGCGCAGCGTTTCCATGTTTCACCAAATGGTGTGGTATTAGTAACTCCAGAGATGTTAGGACAGAATTACCGTTATGTCAGATAAGTTAAAAGTTGTTTTATGTTGGCATATGCACCAACCTCAATACAGCGAACCTATGGGCGGTATGTATCAATTACCATGGACCTATCTCCATGCGATTAAAGATTATGTTGATATGGCATGGCATCTGGAGAGTATTCCAAATGCCAAAGCGGTGGTGAACTTTGCGCCAACATTAATTGAACAAATCGCTGATTATGATGAACAATTAAAGTCTCGCTTTAAAGGTACTGGCCATTTAAAAGATCCGTTATTAATTGCTTTAGATTCACCGGTACAGCCTGCTTCAGCAGAAGAGCGTAAAACACTGATTAATGCTTGCTTAAGGGCCAATGAAGAAAAACTGATTGCACCGTTTCCTTGTTTTGCATCACTGGCTGAGACTGCACGTTGGTTATTAGATAAACCTGAACGTCTTGATTACATCAATGATCAATTTATGATCGATATGGTGGTGTGGTATCACTTGGCCTGGATGGGCGAGTCGGTCAGACGCAGTGATGTTCGCATTCAAGAATTGATGAAGAAAGGAAAGAAATTTACTTTCCATGATCGCCGACAATTAATGATTGTTATCGGTGAGTTACTAGATGGTTTAATTCCACGTTTTCGACGTTTAGCTGAATCAGGTAGGGTGGAATTATCAGTGACACCTTATGCTCATCCAATCGTACCGTTATTACTTGATATTAATAGTACTTTAGAGGCGATGCCTGATGCACCGCTACCTGAAGTCACTAACTATCCTGGTGGTGAGGAACGGGCTCATTGGCATATGGAAGAGGGATTACGGGTATTTGAATCCTATTTTGGTTTTAGACCGAAAGGCTGCTGGCCATCTGAAGGCGCTGTCTGTGAAGATACATTAAAACTAATTGCTCAACATGGTTTTGATTGGGCTGCAACGGGTGAAAATGTATTACGTAATAGCCTTAATGTCTCAGATATGGCAGGTGCAAATATTCATAAACCATATAAGCTGCCAGGTGCATCACCGGCGTGTTTTTTCCGTGATGACGGCTTATCAGATTTGATTGGTTTTAATTACACCAGTTGGGGAGCTGATGATGCTGTTAATGATTTTATTCATCACTTAACTACCATTAAAGCAACGACGGAAGATGAGCCAGATCGCGTTGTTTCCATTATTTTAGATGGTGAAAATGCATGGGAATATTATTCATATAATGGCTACTATTTCTTACAAGCTTTATATAGCCGCTTAGCTGACCATCCAGAAATAGAATTAACGACTTTCTCTGAAACACTTAAAGCAGGTGTTAAATCAGCAGAGTTACCTAAAATGATGGCTGGTAGCTGGGTTTATGGTTCATTTTCAACTTGGATAGGTGAACCTGATAAAAACCATGGTTGGGATCTATTAAGTGCGGCAAAACAAACGTTTGACCGAGTGATTATTGAAAAAACATTTGAGCCTGACTTTATGCAGGCGTTATTACGACAATTAGCTATATGTGAAGGATCTGACTGGTTTTGGTGGTTTGGTGATTATAATGCCTCAGACAGTGTTAGTGATTTTGAGCGTTTATTCCGTATGCATTTATCTAATTTGTATCAAATGCTAGGAGAAGAAGTACCGCAAAACCTATCTGCAGTTGTCTCACAAGGTGGTGGTGGTATTGAACAAGGTGGAACGATGCGACGTGGAAGCTAAATAATGGAACAAGCCCATATTTTTGAACAACGTCGTAGTGGTGTTTTATTACATATCACCAGTCTACCTTCTGCTAATTTAGGGCCAGATGCCTATCGATTTGTTGATTTTTTACAGCACTCGGGCGTGTCAGTTTGGCAAATGCTGCCGTTAGGGCCAACCCATAGTGAAGGTTCACCTTATCAGTGCTTATCTGCTCACGCTGCTAATGTTGATTTAATTAGTGTTGACTTACTTAAGCAACAATCATGGGCTAACGAATCTGAGCTTAATGGTTTAACCTTTTCAACGATGATTGCTCATGCTTATCGTCAATTTATAACGCAAGCGAATGATAACGATAAGCAAGCATTTTCTGACTTTCAACAGCAGCAATATTTTTGGTTAGACGATTATGTTCTTTTTTGTGAAATTCGACACCTACACCATTCAACTGCATGGTATCACTGGCCTGATGAACTACGAGATAGAAATTCAGCTGCCATAGATAAGGTTCGTGCTGAACGAGAAGATGCACTCAATATTAGACGTTTTGAACAATTTTTATTTTTTCAACAATGGCATGCACTAAAGCAGTATGCCAATGAACGTAATGTTATGTTATTTGGTGACATGCCTATTTTTGTCGCTCACGATAGTGTTGATGTATGGGCTGCGCCAGAATTATTTACATTAGATCAATATGGTCAACCAGAAACTGTTGCTGGTGTTCCACCTGATTATTTTTCTGAAACAGGTCAACGTTGGGGGAATCCACTGTATCGCTGGCAACAGCATATTGAGCAAGGGTTTACTTGGTGGCAGCAGCGGTTACAGACACAATTAGAGTTATTTGATCTAATTCGAATTGATCACTTCCGTGGTTTTGAGGCTTGTTGGGAAATTCCTGCATCTTGTGAAACAGCTATTGAGGGCCAGTGGGTAGCCGCTCCGGGTGAAGCATTATTTGACAATTTGTTAGCTCATTTTGGTGAACTACCTCTAGTGGCTGAAGATTTAGGAATTATTACTAAAGAAGTCACCGCATTACGTACCAAGTACGCAATGCCAGGCATGAAGATTTTACAATTTGCTTTTGGTGGCGATGCCGACAATCCATATCTGCCACATCAGCACTGTCGTGATAGTGTAAGTTATACCGGTACTCATGATAATGATACTAGCCTCGGTTGGTATAACGAGTTGGGTGATGGAACAAAACATCACTTACATCAGTATTTTGGCGAGCCGCAGCAAAAAATGCCTTGGTTGTTAATCCAAGCTGCATTAAGATCGGTTTCCCAGTTAGCCGTGATCCCTATGCAAGATATTTTAGAGTTAGACGGTGAACACCGAATGAATGTACCTGGCACTATTGAAGGCAATTGGAGCTGGCAGTTTGATTGGGAAATGGTGAATGAATCGTGTGCACCAAAATTAAGAAAGTTAAATGAACTGTATGGGCGTAATTAAAATATGAGCAATCCAACATCGTTAAAATATGCTGAAAGCCATGAATGGGTAAGAGTCGAAGCAACAGGGGAGTTAACCGTTGGTATCACCGACCATGCACAAGATTTGTTAGGTGACTTAGTCTTTGCTGAGTTACCAGAAGTGGGTCAACGCTTTGTAGCAAAAGAACAATGCATGCTACTTGAGTCAGTCAAAGCTGCTTCAGATATTTATATGCCAGTGGGTGGCGAGATTGTTGCTATTAATAGTCAGGTAGATGAAGAGCCTGAGATCATCAATCAAGATTCTTTTGGTGAGGGCTGGTTATTCAAAATTCAACCGGATAATCAAGCAGATGTTGAAGCTTTATTATCTTCAGAAGATTATGAAGCGTCGTTAGACGAGTAAATACCGCCTAAAACTGTTGTCTTGCTAGCCCCGGTAACTGCGGGTAAATTACCTGTCTTATTGGCTAAAGTCTGGCTTGCTAGCCAAGCAAAAGCACAAGCTTCTACCCAGTCTGGTGCCAAGCCCAGTTCACTGGTGGTCAATACCGCTTTGTTAGGCAAGGCTTGTTGTAATTGTTGCATCAAATAACTATTGTGAGCTCCGCCACCGCAAACATATATTGCAGTCGAGTTATCTGCATAACGTCGGATATCAGCTGCAATAGTTTGTACGGTTAAAGAAACAAGACTTGCTTGGATATCTTGGGGTAGTAATGCTAGATGAGTACATTTTTCTAGAATATGATCTAGCCAGTTTAAGTGAAAATATTCGCGGCCAGTACTTTTAGGAATAGTCTGTTTGAAATAGCTATCTTCAAGAAGCATGTTGAGTAACTGTTGGTTAACGTTGCCACTTGATGCCCACAAACCATCATAGTCATAGGCTTGACCATCATGATGGTGAGAGAACCAAGCATCTAATAATGCATTGCCAGGCCCTGTGTCAAAGCCAAGTACAGTTTTTTCGGTGCTTGAAGGCAAGGTAGTAATATTGCTAATTCCACCAATATTGACTATTACCCGGTTTTGTTCTGCTGTCTGAAATAAGCCTTGGTGGAAGGCTGGAACAAGAGGGGCACCTTGACCACCTAGTACCATGTCTCGCTGACGAAAGTCAGCAATGGTAGTGATATTGGTGAGCTCTGCTATGACATTTGGATTGCCAATCTGCAAACTAAAGGCATCTTCTGAGTCTGGTTGATGAAATACCGTTTGGCCATGACTTCCTATAGCCGCGATGTCTGTTGCTGTAAGTGTTGTAGTTGCTAGAAGCTTATTGATAGCAGTCGCGATAGCTTTTCCTAGTGCTATATCTAGCTCTCCAAAACGTTTAAGTTCACACTGCTGTGTTTCTATAAGTTGCTGTAAGCCTAGTCGTAAATTAACTTCAAAGGGATAGGTTTGAGCTGCAATAAGCTTACTTGGTATAGCCGTTTGTTGCTCGATGATGGCAACATCAATGCCATCAAGGCTCGTACCTGACATTACACCTATATAATAAGTCACTCGATTTTTTACTCGTTAGATGCGACTGCAGTATTACTTAATGTTTCTAAGCCAGCCACTAATGGCTGCATTTTTTGTTTGAAGTCAGCATGGTACTTATTCGCAAGTGGCTCTGCTTTTGGCAGGCTAACGGTGAGCGGATTGCGGTGAACGCCATTTACTCTGAATTCATAATGTAGATGAGGACCTGTCGCTAGGCCACTACTACCAATGTAGCCAATGGTATCGCCTTGTCTAACACGCTTGCCACGCTTCAACCCTTTCCGGTATTTAGACATATGAGCATATAAGGTAGTGTATTTACCACCATGAGATAAGACAACGGTACGACCATAACCGCCTTTAGTTCCTACAAAACTGACTTTGCCATCACCAGTAGCCAAAATAGGTGTACCACGTGAGGCTGCATAGTCAACACCACGATGAGGGCGACTTGTCTTTAACACGGGGTGCTTACGGTTAGGGTTAAACTTAGAGCTTATCCGTGAGAAATGTACTGGCGTACGACTGAATGCTTTCCGCATACTATCGCCATTAGGAGCATAAAAGCGACTCAGTCCTTTATCATTGGTATAACGTACTGCCTGAAATGTTTTGCCACGATTAGTAAACTCAGCAGCAAGAATATTGCCATCGGCTATTTTTTCACCATCAAGGTAGTTTTCGTCGTAGATAAGTTTGAAGTGATCGCCTTGACGAAGGTCTAAGGCAAAATCAATATCCCACCCAAAAATGTAAGCTAATTCCATAATTAACTTATCGGAAAGGCCAGTATCAATGCCTGCTTCAAATAATGAGCTGGTAATTTGTGCCACGGCATGTGTCTGGCGGTGTTCAACTTCGCGAGTGAATGTTTGTGCTTCATAACCGGACTCTGTCGCTTTCACAATAAGATTTTGTGTTTGACTCAGGGTTAAGTCGAGTTGCTTTAATGTATTTTTATCGGTCACGTTTGAGTCAAAACCAAAGCGAATTAATTGGCCAGGTTTTAAATTTAATAACGGCTTTATCGCTTTATCAAGCTGAGCAACGTTATAAACATCACGTGCTGTAAGTCCAACGCGTGGGAATATTAATGATAAGTTATCGCCAGATTTAACGGTGACTTCTTGCCAACGTAATGATTTAGATTGTTTTTCAATATTGTTAATGGCGAGCTGTTCTAGCTGGGCATGTTCTTGAAGTGCTATATCATTAATAGTAGCGTCATCAGTATCACTCTTACTCTCAATAGGTATGATTGCCACTGATGGTCGAGGCAGTGTAACGGTACTATTAATAGGAGTGCTGTTTTGTCCAATAGCTTGTAATTCAGCCGGTAAGTTAGGTAAATCTATAACCTGAGACTGAGTGAGCGATGAACTTGGCTTGCTAGTAGCCAATACAATACTGGTAATAAAAATACCAATGATGGTGAGTAGCGACAAAGCAAAAAGGTGACCGCGTTTAGGTCTAGCCGTGGTAAATAAGCCTGTTTGTGCTGAAGAAGCTATAAGTTTGTTGCGTTTCATTTGCAAACTCTAGTGATAACGATAATTCCTACAATTCTGGCAGTATTTACAACTAATTGGAAGAGCTGACCTTCAGTCTGATGTGATACTATTCGCGCCACACTATTTATATGAGTTGGAGAGCAGTGATGATTCCTGTACAAGAAGCCCTTGCTGAAATTAAGCGTGGAACAGAAGAAATTTTGGTCGAGAGTGAACTAGTTGAAAAACTGGAGAGCGGCAAGGTTTTACGTATAAAAGCAGGCTTTGATCCAACAGCACCTGATTTGCACCTCGGGCATACAGTTCTATTAAATAAGTTAAAACTATTCCAAGATTTGGGTCATAAAATCTTATTTTTGATTGGTGACTTCACTGGTTTGATTGGCGATCCAACTGGAAAGAGTGCAACGCGACCAGCTTTGACTGCTGAAGAAATTGCAGCGAATGCACAAACCTATAAAGAGCAGGTGTTCAAGATCTTAGATCCAGCTAAAACTGAAGTACGATTTAATTCAGAGTGGTTTGGCGACAAAGGGGCTGACTTTATGATTAAGTTAGCTGGCAAGTTAAGCGTGGCACGAATGCTTGAACGCGATGATTTTAAAAAGCGATTTAAGGCAAACCAGTCTATTTCTATACATGAATTCCTTTACCCGCTCGTTCAAGGTTATGACTCAGTGGCTTTGGAAGCAGATGTCGAGTTGGGTGGTACAGACCAGAAATTTAACTTATTGATGGGCCGTGAGCTCCAGAAAGGGGAAGGGCAAGATCCACAGGTGGTCATTATGACACCATTGCTGGAAGGTTTAGACGGTGTTAAGAAAATGTCGAAATCTTTAGATAACTATATAGGTATCACAGAAGCACCTGGAACGATGTTTCAAAAGATTGTATCGATTCCTGATTCACTTATGTGGCGTTGGTATGAATTATTATCCTTTAAATCTCTCAAAGAGATTGACGAGTTGAAGACTAGTATTGAAAATGGTGCTAACCCTCGCGATGTGAAAATTGAGTTAGCTCGTGAAATCGTTGCTCGTTTTCATGATGAAGAAGCGGCAGCAAATGCACATAAAGGTGCAGGTAATGTCATTACTGAAGGTGAAGTACCTGAAGGAACAGCAGAACTTGCTGTTGAACTAGATGGGCAAGTTGAGCTGGCGATTGCAGCAATCATTAATAAGGCAAGCTTAGCGTCTAATTCTGCCCAAGCCAGGGATATGCTTAAAAATGGTCGAGTAAAAATTGACTGGCAAGTGGTGGAATCTACCTTGAAGCTAGGACAAGGTAGGTATTTGATTCAGGCTGGTAAGAAGAAAATAGCCTGGGTGACATTGAAATAATTACTGTGACACATTAACTAAAGCTCGGCATAGTCCGAGCTTTTTTGTGTATGGAGGGCTGTAATTCAACGTGTTTTCCTATTGGAAACCTTAATTATTACAAATTTATGACGCAGTAAAAAATAAAAAACTATGTAGTTTCATAGAGCTACAGAGTAACCAGGGTGAATGGGAAAAACTTCCTGTTGACGAATGGTTTTTTCACTGTAGAATGCACCTCTTCATTTCGCATACAACCCAGTTGTGGTGCGGGATGGCAGGAAAATTAAAGTTTGACAGTTTGGTGAGGAGCTGTATAATTCTCGCTTCTTTGTTGCAACGAACACGCAGCAAACGCTCTTTAAAAATATGGTATCAAGTAATTTGTGTGGGTGCTTACGTTGTTGGACTTTGCAAAAAGATCAGACGTTAGTATTCACTGTAGAAATGCAGTAATGCATAGCGTCAACAAGAGTTCGTATCTTCTTTAATAGATACAAGAGTAATTAAACTGAAGAGTTTGATCATGGCTCAGATTGAACGCTGGCGGCATGCCTAACACATGCAAGTCGA
>Ga0209495_1000053_pt1 | contig 84241 bp, 78 predicted proteins | sample EN1Hudsemesocosm_FD_184629 | JGI IMG/M metagenome (GOLD analysis project Ga0209495, IMG submission 184629) | Methane-oxidizing microbial communities from mesocosms in the Hudson Canyon - EN1E Hudson Canyon (SPAdes) (version 2) | ecosystem: Environmental > Aquatic > Marine > Cold seeps | place...
ACCTTTCCCTAGGTCATCACGGACTTCAGCATTTAGAGAGATAGACATTTGTCTTTCCTTATTTATTGTCCAGGGCACTTGCGACCGGTGCACTATAGGACGGTTAAAATGGCCTAACAATAGGCCGGTAATACTAGCGTTATGTTCTAAACATTGCGCTAATGGATTCTTCGTTGCACACTCGACGTACGGACTCGGCCAGTAAATCGGCCATAGTCAGTTGGCGAATGCTGCCACAGGCTTTGCTTGCTGCCGATAGCGGGATAGTGTCTGTGACTACTAGTTCATCTAGCGAAGAGTTAGTGATGTTATCTACCGCAGGGCCCGATAATACCGGATGGGTAGCGTAGGCCACCACGCGCTTGGCGCCGTTGGTTTTAAGTGCGTCTGCGGCTTTGCACAAAGTACCAGCGGTGTCACACATGTCATCAACCAAGATGCAGGTACGGTCGGTAACGTCGCCGATAATGTGCATGACTTGGGACTCGTTGGCTTTTTCGCGACGTTTGTCGATAATGGCTAAGTCTGTATTTAACTGCTTGGCAACGGCACGAGCACGCACTACGCCACCTACATCAGGAGAAACTACCAATGGGTTGTCGTAGTTTTGGTTGCTGATTTCATCTAGCAGTACTGGTGAACCAAATACGTTGTCTACCGGAATGTCGAAAAATCCTTGGATTTGCTCGGCGTGTAGGTCAACCGTTAATACGCGATCAATGCCAGAGCGGGCCATCATATTGGCTACAACGCGAGCGCTAATGGGCACGCGGGCAGAGCGAGGGCGGCGGTCCTGGCGGGCATAACCAAAGTAAGGTACCACAGCAGTAACGCGGGCTGCAGAGGCGCGACGCATGGCGTCGGCCATGAAGATGAGCTCCATGAGGTTGTTGTTGGTTGGCGCGCAGGTGGGTTGAATGATAAATACATCCTTACCACGTACGTCTTCCAGCAACTCAATGGCACTTTCGCCGTCGCTAAATTGAGACACCTTAGCTTTACCTAAGGGAACGCCTAAACGATCGACGACCATCTTAGCTAATTCAGGGTGAGCACTACCAGTAAAAACTTTAAGTTTTGACACCTTGGGGCACCTATGCTGTATGCGTTTAAGCCAAGTGCAGACACATGTCTGCACCAATAAATATGGCTGGGATAGCAGGATTCGAACCTGCGGATGACGAGATCAAAACCCGTTGCCTTACCGCTTGGCGATATCCCAGAAATACGAGGCGCGTATTCTCGCGGAAATAAGGGCTTTTGTCAACAATGGTTGCGCCATTACTGCGGGTTGAAGTTGGGGTTTAAACGCGGAAATGGATACAAGTTAAACCAGTTTTTTAGGACCAACACAAGGCGCACATCGGGTCCTTCAATTTCAATCTTTTTGGGCATGGGTAAGCCCGTGACGTTGCTGTAAGAGTGGTACGTCACCTGCCAGCCAGCTTGATCAATGCTGGCCGCCTCACCGGTCTCATTGTAGCTAAGTTGGGCTTCTGAAGCGGGGTGGGGGATGCCGAGGGCCCAATAACGCAGTTCCTGCATGGGAAATGCCCAGCCAAACTCTTGTAGAAATAGCAATTCAATCGATTCGGCCTGCACTTGGCCTTTGCTGCTGGTGGCGATGGCAAGCCCGGGTGTGCCTTCGATATGGAGCTGACCACTGCCCAGAGGACCACTGATTAGCAAGTCAAAATATTGTGATCGCTGGCGCCACGTCAATAGTCCAGAGTTGTTCTTGTCATCGGCGAATACCGCAAGTTTACCTTCTACGTCCCATTGTACTAATTTGTCTAGTTCGGCTTGTTTGTACGAAAAGGGTGCGTAGGCGTGGCTTGCTACAGGTTGCAGTTTGCTGGTGGGTGCGACGCTACAGGCACCCAGTATGAGGCACGCCGTAGCCAGAAAAATAAGCTTGATGCGGGATTGATGGTGGCTAATTCTGTTCGAAGTCATTTTGAGCATCCATGATGGCTTGTTTGATAAGTAAGTTATCGGGTTCTTTTGCAAGCGCCTCGTTCCACGTTTTAAAAGCGCCTTTAGTATCGCCTAAGGCCCACTCGACTAATCCTAGATGAGCGGCAATCTCAGCGTCCGGTAATATAGCATAGGCTTTGCTGAGTAGCGCTTTAGCTTGCCTTAAGTGGCCTTGCCGGTAGTTAAGCCAGCCGAGGCTATCAATAATAGCGGCATTGTCTGGCGCCTGCGCAAGGGCTTTATTAATGAGTATTTCTGCACGTTCTAATTTAATGCCTTGCTCCGCATAAGTATAGCCCAGCGCATTAAGGGCGTTAATGTGGCCTGGTTCTATGGCTAATATGCGCTCTAACAATTGCTCCGAGAGTATGCTGTTATTAAGGCTTTGTGCGAGCAGTGCTTGGTCATATAGCAAGCTAATATGATGCGGGAAAAGGTCTGTGGCTTCGGCATAAACCTGTGCCGCTGTTTCTGTTTCACCCAGTTGCAGTAGGTGTTCTGCCTGCAAACGGTATGCCTTGTCAGTGAAGTTTGGGTGGGATTCTCTTAGGCTTGTGAAGTAGGCATCTACATGCTCAAGTTCGGGCGCTTGTAGGTTCACAAGCTCAGTGATGGCTGCCCATTGGTCGGGTCCTAACCTTACCTGCTCGAAGTGACTTATGGCACTGTCTATTTGATCTGCTTTAATGGCGTTAAGCCCCAGATAGTAGTGGGCACTGTGTTTGTCTGGGGTTAGTTTTAAGACCTGTTTCAGGTGGTGTTCCACTTGTTTGTGGGAATCGGTTTCAAAGGCTAATAAACCGGCCGAATAGTGGAAGTTTGAATCTTGTGGGAAACGTCGGGTTAGCTCGTTAAAGTAATCATAAGCGTGTTGGTAGTCAGCGAGTAGTGTCAGTACTTGGGCATGCAGCACAAGCAATTGGTAGGCAGCTTGCTCCAGCGTTTGGGTGAGTGGACTAAGGTATTGGTTGGCGCTAACAATTGCATGTGTAGAGAGTAATAGATCACCGTACAGCACTTGAGTATGCAGGTCGTTTGGGTCTTGGTTTAAGGCTTTTTTAATGAATTTAATGGCTGCTTGTGGGTCGGACTTGGCTTGCTCTAAAAGGGCTAGCGCGTAGAGTAATTGCGGTTGCTTGGGGTATGGCTCTAACCAGCTTAGGTAGCGTTCGTAGGTTGATTCAAGGTCTGCTTCTGCGCCGCTGATGCTAATGCTGGCGACATGGGCTAAACCGTCGCCACCGCCACGCTTTAATCCCTCGTGTAGCGAGGGTAGGGCGCTGTCGAAATTGCCAACTTGAGCTTGAGCTTGAGCTAAATATTGCCAGGGCGTTGGGTCAGTAGGTGCCAGTTGTGTCCAGAGCTGGCTGGTTTTGTTGAGTAGCTCCGGGTCGTGACTATATTGCGCGGCAAAGGTGGCGCGTTTGATGGTATTAAGGTCGCCGGTAGCAGTCGCCGCCACTAATAAGTGTATTGCTGCTTGTTTGCTGTCAGCGCGTTGTACGGCAAATTCACCTGCCAATAATTGCGTCAGTGCGGTGGCCGGCAAGGGCGGTTTCGGTGTCGTGGCGTTAATGTGGTTAGTGATAGTTGGTTGGCTACAGCCCAGCAGTAACAGCGCCCATGCCAATATACCTGCCCGTTTGAAGCTAGTGAGTGTGTGGCTGGCGCTAGGGCTGGGCTGGGCATTACAAAACAATAGTTTAAGCTCAAGCAATAATTATTATGGCTAAATTGTAGCAAAGATTGAGGGTTGTAGAAGGGGGTAGTGGCAAATCATGGCAAAATCTTTTTGCGCAGTGAGTGGCTAGAAGGGTTTTCTAGTGCAGGCCTTACTATGGGCGGGCTTAAGTTTCAGGTATAATGCTGGCCTTTAATGTTCCTAAGTATTGATCTTCACGCTCCGACTCCATGACTTTGTTTGTATTTGGTATTAATCACACCACCGCACCTATTGATGTGCGCGAGAGGTTGGCTTTTGCGCCAGAAATTGCTGCGCCTGCGTTGCAGCAAATCGTGAGTCAAACGGCTATTTGTGAAGTGGCGATTTTATCGACCTGTAATCGTACAGAAATATACGGACACTTGCCTGAGGGCTCGGCATTGAGTGCCGACCCTAAGCACGTTGTGGCGGCATGGTTGGCCGACTACCATGGCGTAGAATTGTCTCAAGTGCAGCGCCATTGTTATTTTCAAGAGCAAGAGCAAGCAGTGCGACATATGATGCGTGTGGCCAGTGGTTTGGACTCCATGGTGCTGGGAGAACCGCAAGTTTTGGGTCAGCTGAAATCAAGTTTCTCTGTGGCGCGGCAAGAAAAAACAGCTTCCAGTCATCTTATTCGCTTGTTCCAAAGCGCGTTTAACACGGCTAAACAGGTTCGTACACACACGGCCATCGGTGAAAATCCAGTGTCTGTGGCGTTTGCTGCGGTGGCCATGGCGCGACAGATTTTTGCCCAACTATCAGAACAAACCGCGTTGTTAATTGGCGCTGGAGAAACCATTGAGCTGGTGGCGCGCCACTTACGAAATGCCGGTATTAAACGTATTGTCGTAGCCAACCGTACATTAGCTCGGGCCCAAGACTTGGCGCTTGAGTTTGATGCCAAGGCCGTATTGCTCGCCGATATACCAGATTATCTTGCGCAAGCGGACATTGTGATTTCTTCCACCGCCAGCCAATTGCCTATTTTGGGTAAAGGGGCCGTAGAGCGAGCCTTAAAGCAGCGTAAGCATAAACTCATGTTTATGGTTGATATTGCGGTCCCCAGGGACATAGAAGCAGAGGTGGGCGATTTAGACGACGTTTACCTGTATACCGTTGATGACTTAAAAGATGTTATTGATGAAGGTATGCGCTCGCGCCAAGAGGCAGCGGTGGTTGCAGAGGTCATGATTGACTCTGGGCTGGCTGCCTACTTAGCGCATGAGCGCTCGCTTGATGCGGTGGCCACTATTCGCGATTATCGCCAACGTATGGAAGCCCTACGGGATGAAGAGCTAGACCGCGCCTTGGTATTGTTAGCCAAGGGTGAAGACCCCCATGCCGTATTGCAGCGCTTAGCGCGGGGGTTAACTAATAAAATGATGCATGCACCGACGGTACAGCTCAAAAGAGCCAGTGCCATGGGTGATGACCAAAGCCTAGAATTACTGCAAACTATGTTTGAACTGAATAAAACCTTATGAAAGCCTCAATATTAAGTAAATTAGAACAGTTACAAGACCGTTATCAAGAGCTAGAAGCGCTGTTGGGTGTGGCCGAAGTGATTATGGATCAAGATAAGTTTCGAGCCTACTCTAAAGAGTACGCCGAGCTTGAAGATGTGGTGGCTAACTACGGCCAGTATATGCAGTTACAAGAAGACATGGCGGAAGCCAAGTTGATGTTGGCAGAAGACGATGCCGATATGAAAACCATGGCTGAAGAAGAAATTCAAGAAGGCAAGAAGCGTCAGGCCGAACTGGAACTGGACTTGCAAAAACTATTGTTGCCTAAAGACCCCAATGACGGTCACAACACCTTTGTAGAAATTCGCGCGGGAACCGGTGGTGACGAAGCCGCCATTTTTGCCGGTGACTTGTATCGTATGTACACACGCTACGCTGAAAATATGGGCTGGCGGGTAGAAATTGTGAGCCAAAACGAAGGCGAGCACGGAGGCTACCGCGAAATCATTACGCGCATGGTGGGCGACGATGTGTACTCTCGTTTAAAATTTGAATCTGGCGCACACCGTGTACAACGCGTGCCTGAAACGGAATCTCAGGGTCGCATTCATACCTCAGCTTGTACTGTGGCGGTAATGCCCGAGGTGGACTCGGTGGACGATGTGGATATTAACAAAGGTGACTTACGTATTGATACCTTCCGGGCATCGGGCGCAGGTGGACAGCACGTTAACAAAACCGATTCAGCCATTCGTATCACCCACTTGCCTTCTGGGGTGGTGGTTGAGTGCCAAGATGAACGTTCGCAGCACAAGAACAAAGCCCGCGCTATGTCTTTGTTAGCGGCTAAGTTGTTGTCTAGCGCGCAAGACGCCGTGGCGGCAGAGCAAGCCGATGCGCGCAAGAGTTTAGTGGGTAGTGGTGATCGCTCGGAGCGCATTCGTACCTACAATTACCCTCAAGGGCGGGTTACGGATCACCGTATCAACCTCACGTTGTACAAGTTAGCGGACATCATGGAAGGCGACGTCAATTGCATTATCGAACCGTTAAGCAACGAACATCAAGCTAATATGCTGGCCTCTTTGGCTGAAGCCGATGGCTAGTTTGGATTATAGTCGCGCTGCGGCACTGGCTTGGGCGCAGGCTCAGCTGGTGGTTGTTGGACAGGATGACAGCCCCAAGCTGGATGCAGACTTATTGCTCTGTCACCAGCTCGAATGCGCTAGCGCGAGCCTTTATGCTTGGCCCGAAAAACGCTTAACAGACGCACAGTGGCAAGGGTTTAGCGCCCTGGTCGAACAGCGCAGCTTGGGGCGGCCCATTGCTCATTTGTTAGGTCAGCAAGGTTTTTGGAGTTTGGATTTGGCGGTGGACGCATCCACTTTGATTCCTCGGCCCGAAACAGAGCTGTTGGTTGAAACGGTGTTGAGCTTGGATTTGCCAGCCCAAGCTCAGGTTATCGACTTAGGTACGGGCACCGGTGCGATTGCCTTGGCGCTTGCCTCAGAACAACCGCAATGGCAGATTACAGGCATAGACCAATCGAGCGATGCGGTGGCTTTGGCACAAAAGAATGCGTATGCATGTGATTTGCAGCAGGTGCAGTTCGAGCAAGGTGATTGGGCTAGCGGTTGGGTGAAGGATGCGCTGGCACCGATACACTGCATAGTCAGTAATCCGCCTTATATCGACGCCAAGGACCCTCATCTAAGTCAGGGTGATGTGCGTTATGAGCCCTTATCGGCTTTAGTGGCAGGTGATCATGGCATGGCTGATATCCACACCATTGCCCAGCAATCATCCCAGCTGCTTGCCACAGGTGGGTGGTTGGCTTTTGAACATGGCTATGATCAAGCGGCTGCGGTAGGTCAATTGTTAACCCGGTTGGGGTTTGTGCGCGTAGCGACCCAGAAAGACTATAATAGCCAAGATCGGGTTACGCTGGGGCAGTGGCCTTAGTCGGTGTTAATGAGGCATAGAGAGTTGTTATGAACGACCAACAATTGAATCGCTATAGTCGCCAAATTATGTTGCCCGAGTTTGATTATCAAGGCCAACAAGATTTACTCAATGCTCGAGTATTGATTATTGGCTTGGGTGGGTTGGGTAGCCCTGTAGCTCTGTATTTGGCTGCTGCAGGCGTGGGCACCCTAGTATTGGCTGACGATGATGTGGTGGACGACTCTAACCTGCAGCGGCAAATTATTCACGCTGAGGCCAATGTTGGTCAAGCTAAGGTAACCTCCGCTCAACAAAGTATTGGCGCCATTAATAGTGCTGTAGAGGTGGTGGCGTTAGCTCAGCGGCTCGAAGACCAGGCCTTGTCTGAGCAGGTGGTTGCCGCCGATTTGGTGGTCGACTGTTGTGATAACTTGGCGACCCGCTTGGCAGTCAATAAGGCTTGCTTAGAGCATGCGACACCATTGGTTTCTGGCGCGGCTATTCGTATGGAAGGTCAGGTGATGGTGGTCGACCCGCGACACCCAGAGATGCCCTGTTATCATTGCTTAATGCAATTTACTGGCCCGCAAGACAGTCGCTGTTCAACCAATGGGGTAATGGCGCCTGTCGTCGGTATTGTTGGTGCGGTTCAGGCTATGGAGGCCATTAAGGTGATTGCCAAGCTTGGCCAGCCGTTGCTGGGTAAGCTGTTGTTATTGGACGCGAAAACTATGCAGTGGCAACAATTTGCGCTACCCAAAGACGCAGCATGCCCTAGTTGTGGCGGCGAATAATTAGGTTTCGTTTTTTTTGGCTTTTTTTTGAGTTTTTTTGGCCTTTTTTGCTTATCAGGTGGATTAGAGCCTTGACTCTGATGCTCAATGGTTTAATATACGCGCCTCTGCGGAGGGGTGGCAGAGTGGTCGAATGCAACGGTCTTGAAAACCGTCGTGGGTTAATAGCCCACCGAGAGTTCGAATCTCTCCTCCTCCGCCATTTTATTAGGGATAACTGAGTGCTTGGCACTGAGTTATAGCAGTACAGGGGCACCACTACCAAGCCCCGCAGAGAATTTGGGTCGTTAGCTCAGTTGGTAGAGCAGTTGGCTTTTAACCAATTGGTCGGGCGTTCGAGCCGCCCACGACCCACCATCATTTCGTTACTATGCAGTTGTATGGTCACGGGTAGTAAAAGCAGTATCGTAGTACAGGGGCACCACTACCAAGCCCCGCAGAGAATTTGGGTCGTTAGCTCAGTTGGTAGAGCAGTTGGCTTTTAACCAATTGGTCGGGCGTTCGAGCCGCCCACGACCCACCATCATATCGAAGAGCCCTCGTTGGATACTAATCTAGCGGGGGCTTTTCTATTTAAGGGCCACCAGCCTCACTGATCCAGTACCAAGCCTCGATGTTTAAATGCCCAAGGCATGTTGGTATTGCTGCGCTCATAAACCAGCACCATGGTGGGCCATGGGTCTGCTGTGGCTTGGCTATAGAGTTGATCGTAAGCTATGGGTTCAGCGCTAGGGTAGTGTAACGGTCCGCCAATCCAGTGCCACTTTGGCAGTAGGATAAAGCCTCGTTGGTGTGCGTGTGTAGGTTGTAATTGGTCTAGCTCATTATGCCCAAGCCACCAGCCCCTATGATGCGCAGGGTTGATGCCTAAATTATCAATATGAGTGTGTTGCCAATCTTGATAGGCATAAAACAACATGCCGGTAAGCAGTAGCTGCTGGTGGCTGGGCAGCGGCAAGCTGTGGGCAGTTAGATAGTCCTTTACCTGTTGGGTTTGGCTCAATGGCAATTGGTGCTCGCACAACCGTTGCCACTTTAAATCTAACCGATCAATGCCCGCTGGCCCAACAAAATGAGCCAGTTGTGTGCCGCCTTTTTCGAGTAAGTAGTACTTTATAGCCAGTTCTAAGTGAACCACTTGATGTTGGTTATTGCGGTACAGCAAATCTAATTCACCCAAGGTGCGTTCGGGTGCCTGTATGACAATGTTACGATTTATAATGTGGTGGCTTGCACTGCCCGCAAACAACAGATCAACGCAGTCTTCAAAGTGTTTACCTAAGCGATAAGCCGGTTGTGGTGGGTAGTGAGCGAGGTGTGTTAGCGGTGGTGTGGATTGATAATCAATATTTTTCGGCGCAAAAATGCCGATGCTCGGGGTGGCCCGCATCAGTGGTTGGCTGTGTAATAGCCAGCGCAAATCTTGCCCTAGGTCGACATCTATAGGCTGACGCTGCTGGTGATTGAATTGGTCTTGTTGGCCCAAAATAAACGCTCCGAATAGATCAGTTAGCGAGTATAATGTTTCTAATGAATACGACACAACTACAATCCTATTACGATCAAACCCCAACTGCTCGCCGTATGGCGCTAGTGAGCATTGGCCTGGTGATCATGGTCTGCTCCTTGAGTTTGTCGGCCGTTAACATTGCCGTGCCGCGTATTGCCGATGACCTGCAGATGGGCGCTAATGCCGTGAGCTGGATACCGGTAGCGATGCTGTGGGGTAATGTGGTGTTTTTACTGCCCATGGGCCGCATGGCTGATATTGTTGGGCGTAAACGTATGTTCATCACCGGCATTGCACTGTTTGCGATGGCCTCGTTGGCCATACTACTACCCCAAACCATTAAGTCTGTGTTGGTGATTCGAGTGGTTCAGGGTATCTCTAGCTCCATGATTTATGGCACGAGTATGGCACTTATTGGCGTTATCTATGCCAACTCTAATCGTGGTCAAGCTTTAGGTATAGGAGCGTCTACTGTTTATTTTGGTTTAACCGTGGGGCCACTGGTGGGCGGTTGGTTAACTGAGCACTGGGGCTGGAAAAGTGTATTTTGGGCCCCTACGTTGGTGTTGTCCCTGTGTTTAGTGATGCTGGTGATTTATGTTAAAGGCGAGTGGAAGGCCGAACATAAAAGTAAGTTCGATTGGCAAGGTAGCCTTGTTTTTATGGCATGGGTGAGCGCCTTTATGATGGGTTTATCACGCTTGAGCGATTGGCGCTTTGCATTGTTGGCTGTTGCTGGCCTTGTGTTGTTAGGGGTATTTGTTTGGCATCAGGGTCAAAAAACGTCACCTTTATTAAACATGTCTGCACTGCGGGCTAACCGTATTTTTAATCGCTCGTTGTTGTCGGCCTTCTTTATCTATGGTTCCAGTTTTTCTATGGTGTTTTTGTTGAGCTTGTACTTACAGTACATTCATCAACTTAGCCCGAGTGAAGCGGGCCAGATTGTGCTTATTCAAACCCTAATAATGATGGTGCTAGCCCCCATTACCGGCCGCCTGTCGGAGCGCTATGAGCCGCGTTTGTTATCGACCTTTGGTTGCCTGTTGTTTGTGATTGGTTACGCCATGCTGTTTGGCTTAGGCATGCAAACATCGTTGCACTATGTGATGGTGGCTTTGGTGTTTTTGGGTTTGGGTTTTGGCTTCTTCTCTTCGCCCAATAACAACGCTGCTATTGGTTCGGTGCATGCCGATAAACTGAGTATTGCTGCCGCCTTGTTAAATCTAGCGCGGACTATGGGTAATATGGTGAGTTCGGCTATTGTTATGACCTTGTTCAGTGTCACAATGGGGGGCGCTGCAATTACTGCGCAGTTATACCCTCAGTTGTTGTTAGTGATTCAAATCAGCATGGGTCTGTCGGTGGCCTACGCGCTGATTGCAGCTGTGTTTTCCTATCGGCGTGGGCGTATCCACTAGCTCTGCTCTTAAAGGGTGTAGTCGATGGTGATAATGTCATAGCCTTTGTTTAAGCTAACCAGTTCCACTCGGTCATCCAATTGTTTGCCCACCAAGGCCAGTGCCAAAGGCGAGTCGATGCTAATGTAACCTTGGCTGGGGTTAAGTTCATCTGCACCTACAATACGATAACGACGTTCATGGCCATCATCGTCCACTAACGTTACCCAAGCACCAAAGTAGACCTTGTTTTGATCCGTAGGCAAGCAGTCGACGACTTTGACTTGATCGATGCGCTTTTGTAAATAACGGATGCGACTATCCATTTCTCTAAGCATTTTTTTGCCGTAAATATATTCGGCATTTTCTGAACGGTCGCCCAAGGCTGCGGCTTCTTTAACGGCTTGGGTGATGACTGGACGTTTATTGCTCCAAAGTTCGTTCAGCTCATCTTTAAGGGCTTGTGCGCCAGCTGGTGTGATCAACGGCGACCGCTTGGGGCTGGGTGGCCGGTAGCGGCCTGCAAAGCGTTGTTTTGCATCTTTCATAAGGCACAGAGCCTAGCGATGGCGACAGGCACCGCCGTTTCAACTCGCAAAATGCGCGGGCCCAAGGAAAACGAGGTAAACCCTTGATGCTGTAACTTACCTACTTCGTAATCGGTAAAACCACCTTCTGGGCCAATCGCCAACGTTATGGATTGTTTGCTCGCTGTGGGGCTCGCTTGTGCATCACGCGGGTGAGCCACTAGTTTGGTGCTTTGGCCAGCCCACAGTGCCAATTGGTCTTCTACAAACGGTTTAAAAAGAGGGGCTTTGTTGACTTGAGGCAAGTGAGTCGTGCCGGCTTGCTCTAACCCTAACACTAGATTGTCGATGATGGTTTGGGGCTGTAAAAAGGGCGTTTGCCAATAACTTTTTTCAACCTTGGCACTGTTTAATAAGGTGATTTCAGAGACTCCCATAGTTGCGCAAGTTTGCAAAATCCGGCGCATCATCTTGGGCCGTGGCACGGCTAACAATAATTTCAGTGGTAGTGGCTCGATGGGTGGCAGAGTCAATTTTACCTGGAGTAGGGTGGCTTCAGCCGTGTGTGTTAACACTTCGGCGTAGCCAGTGGCGCCATTGATTTGGCCGACTCGAAGGCGCTCGCCTAAAGCGGGTTTGATGACGTTAGCAAGGTGGCTTTGCCGGCGGCTGTCTTGGACATAAAGCTGTCCCGTGGCAGACAGTTCTTGGGCGGTAAAAAGTAGTATATTCATTAACCCGCAGTATAATGGTCATCTACGTTTATTGTCTGCACTTTTTTGTTGAAGGTGCAGCTAAAGATTGATTGGAGTGTTTGTGGTCATTATTGGAATTGTGGGTGCTTCGGCCTCGGGTAAAAGCGTATTAGCAAAAAATGTCATTGAGGGGTTTAGTTCTAATCAAGTGGTGATGATGTCGGAAGACAGTTATTACAAAGATCAGCGTAACTTATCTAAAGTCCAGCGTAATTTAACCAATTATGATCACCCAGAGGCGATGGATCACCAACTCATGACGCAACATTTAACCCAGTTGGCGTCGGGGCAGACCATACAGCAACCCGTGTATAGCTTTCATGAACATTTGCGCGAATCTAGCACCGTTGAAATGAAGCCTTGTAAGGTGTTGATTGTTGAAGGTATTCTACTGTTTACTCAAGCGCCCTTACGCGACTTATTTGATTTGCGCATTTTCATGGATGTGCCGCTCGATATTTGTTTAATTAGGCGTTTAGAGCGGGATGTGAACGAACGGGGGCGAGATTTACAGTCGGTGTTAGGGCAATACCAAGCCACAGTACGGCCCGGGTTTTTCAATCATGTGTCGCCTTCTAGAGAGTATGCAGATTTAATTGTGCCAGAAGGCGGCGAAAATCCAGCCGCTATAGAATTGTTACAGGCCCGAGTTGCACAAATGCTCACTCAGGCATAAGTTTTTGTACCCTTTGGAGAACATAATAATGAATAAAACACTTGTAGTTACCGCCATTTGTGCCGATCGCCCGGGCCTTGTTCAAATGCTATCTGAAGTCATTTATAAGCATGAAGCCAGTTGGGAAGAGTCTAGCATGGCCCATTTGTCGGGTCAGTTTGCCGGTATTCTCACTGTTAATGTGGATGAAAATGTCATTCCTGCGTTAGAAAAAGACCTGCGTGCACTCAGTGATCAAGGCATGGCCGTTACCCTCAATGAAAGCTCTGAGGCTACTGATGCAGTTAATCAACAAATTATTTGGCTCGACCTAACGGGCCAGAACAAGCCCGGTATTATGCGTGAGGTGTCTAACGTTTTTGTGGCCCAAGGCGTGAGCGTGCAAAGCTTGGACACTGAAGTGGTGAGTGCATCTATGTCGGGCGGTGATATGTTTGTTGCTGGCGTTCAATTAGAGGTTTCTAAAGACTTTGACCTTGAAAGTTTGCAGCACGCCCTCGAAGACCTTTCTGATGACTTAATGGTGGACCTCGCCGTCGCTGACGACGAATAATACTCGAGTGGCTATTACTTCGTATCGAGCATTATTGGCAAGCCACCCGCGGTTTATACTGTTTGGGTTGATTGTTGCGTTTACTTCATCCTTTGGGCAAACCTATTTTATTGGCATCTTTGGTCACGCCATAAGGCAAGATTTCTCCATGAGCCACACTCAGTGGGGCGGCATCTATATGGCAGGCACCTTATTGAGTGCATTGTTGTTGCCGATTACTGGTAAATGGATCGATCAAATTTCGCTCCCCCGATACACCCTAATGGTAGTGCTGTTGTTAGCTTTGGCCTGTTGGTTTATCACCCAAGCGCACACCATTGGTTGGCTAGTGATGGGTGTATTTTTGTTACGTCAGTCGGGCCAGGGGCTCATGAGCCATGTGGCCTTCACCTCTATGGGACGCTATTTTGATGCCCAGCGAGGCAAGGCCACGGCTTTGGTGGCCATGGGGTTTGCAGCAGGTGAGGCCATCTTACCTATCGCAGCGGTGGTGGCCATAGCGTCGGTGGGTTGGCGTTATAGTTATATGGGTGTAGCGGTGCTGGTGCTGGTATTCGTGTTGCCGCTGAGCCTGTGGCTGTTGCGGGGTCATCAGCAGCGCCATCAACGCTACGAGCGTGAGCTACAAAAACACGAACAACAAGCGCCTAAGGTGACCACCAGTAGCCGCGCTAATGTGGTGTCTTGGCGCCGCAGAGATGTACTTAAAGATGTTCGATTTTACTTGCTCATTCCGGGTGTGTCGGCCACGTCGTTAGTCAGTACAGCCATGTTTTTTCATCATTTAAACTTGGCCGATGAAAAAGGCTGGTCGCATGCCTTCATGACCGGTAATTACCTGTTGTATTCATTTATGGTGGTGATTACCGCGGTGATCACTGGTCAGCTTATTGACCGTTTTAGTGCGCGAGTGGTGATGCCGTTCACTTTGCTACCCATTGCGGCGGCTTTGACGCTGATTAACCTAGTCGACAGCTATTGGGTTATTTGGCCCTACATGGTGTTGTTAGGCGTGGGGTCGGGGTTGTCGCAAACGGCACAAGCTGCCTTATGGCCAGAGTGTTACGGGGTGCGGTTTTTAGGCGCCATCAAAAGTCTGTTTTGGACCTTGGTGGTATTTACCTCGGCGTTAGGGCCTGTGTGGTTGGGTTTTTTGGTGGATCAAGGTTATGCTTTTCAACAGGCGGTATTAACCATGGTGGTTTATTTGTTGTTAGCCACCGTTTTGATGTTGGTGGGCCTGCGTAAGTTTGGGGTATAATTAGTGGTTAATAAGTCATGTTTGAACTTGAAGTTCATTTTACCGGCGGAGTTCTGCCCTTGTTGTTAATGCTCGACAATTACGATTCCTTCACTTATAACTTAGTGCGTTATTTTCGTGAGTTAGGCGCGCAAGTAGAAGTGTGTCGTAATGATGAAATAACCATTGCCGAAATCGAGCACATGGCGCCCACTCATCTAGTGATCTCGCCTGGGCCCTGCACGCCTAATGAATCCGGCATTTGCATGGCTGCGATTGCTCACTTTGCCGGTAAAATACCGATCCTGGGTGTATGCTTAGGCCATCAGAGTATAGGCCAAGTATTTGGTGGCGAAGTGGTGCGTGCCAAGCAAGTCATGCATGGCAAAACGTCTTTGGTAGAACACCAGCAAGTGGGTGTTTTTATCGGTTTGGATCAACCGCTAGAGGTAACGCGTTACCACTCTTTGGTGGTTAAAGCAGACACCTTGCCCGATTGTTTAGAAGCCACTTCGTGGAGTCTTAATGCCGCTGGCGAACGTGATGCGATTATGGGCATTCGCCACAAAACCCTCGATGTAGAAGGTGTACAATTTCATCCAGAATCGGTGCTGACGCACCAAGGTCACGAGTTGCTGGCCAATTTTCTCAAGCGATAACTGCCTGCGTATCAAATTACTGCATCTTTTTACAAAATGATGGCTATAAGCGCTAAAGTTTGGTGGCATTATTTGCTAGAGTAAGGCCACTGTCCTGTGGTTTGTTATGGCAGAATAATAAAAGAGACCTTTGTCATGAATATGCAGCAGGCTATTGCCGCCGTAACCGAACACCAGCATCTAACCCAAGCGCAAATGACCGCTGTGATGAACCTCATCATGACCGGCGAAGCCACGCAAGCTCAAGTGGGTGGTTTTTTAATTGGGTTGCGCATGAAGGGCGAAACCGTGGACGAAATCACCGGCGCTGTAAGCGCCATGCGAGCCTTGGCATCGGGTGTTAAAGTGTCTGGTGACCATGTGATAGACACTTGCGGTACGGGGGGCGACAGTTCCGGCATTTTTAACGTCTCCACGGCTTGCGCTTTTATCGCGGCTGCAGCCGGCGCACAAGTGGCTAAACACGGTAATCGCTCCATCTCCTCTAAAAGCGGCAGCTCAGATTTGCTTGAAGCAGCGGGTGTTGAAATTATGCTCAACCCCGAGCAAGTAGGTCAATGTATTGCCGATTTGGGCATCGGCTTTATGTTTGCGCCCGCCCACCACAGTGCCATGAAACATGCCATAGGCCCGCGCCGAGAAATGGCGGTACGCACCTTGTTTAATATTTTGGGACCATTGACCAATCCCGCTGGGGCGCCGCATCAAGTCTTGGGTGTGTATAGTCGCCAATGGCAACGCCCCATGGCCGAAGTGTTATTACGCTTGGGCAGTAAACATGTGATGGTGGTGCACTCCGAAGATGGCTTGGATGAAATTAGTATAGCTGCACCCACCTACGTGGTGGAAGTTAAAGACGGGGCGATTAGTGAATTCAGCATTGATCCACAAGACTATGGTTTGGCCCACGACAACCTAGACGAACTGGTGGTAGACGACGCCACGCAGAGTTTGGCACTAATCAAACAGGCCTTTGCCGGCCAAGCGGGTGCGGCGTTAGACATGTTGCTACTTAATGCGGGCGCGGCCATCTATACAGCCGATCTTGCGGATGACTTAGACGCTGGCATTGAGGCTGCAAAACAGGCCATTGCTAGCGGTGCAGCACAGGCGAAGTTAGACCAACTCATTGGTTTGTCTCAAGGATTTTCTAAATAATGAATACCCCAACCGTATTAAAGCGCATCGTGGCGCGCAAAATTGAAGAAATTGCCGAGCGTCAGGTGCACACACCTACGGCTCAACTCAAGCAACAAGTGGTAGCGAATACGAGCGGCGTTATGGCACCTAGAGGTTTTGCTAACGCCATGTATGCCAAGACAGAGGCTGGCCAGCCTGCGGTGATCGCCGAAGCTAAAAAGGCCTCGCCTAGCAAAGGCGTGATTCGCCAAGACTTTAATCCGGTCGAAATTGCTCAAAGTTATGCCCGTGGTGGTGCGGCGTGTATGTCGGTATTAACCGATGCCGACTTTTTCCAAGGCCACGAAGACTATCTACAACAGGCCCGCTCGGCATGTGATTTACCGGTGATCCGTAAAGACTTTATTGTTGATGCCTACCAAGTGTACGAAGCACGCGCCATAGGCGCCGATTGTATCCTCTTGATTGTGGCTTGTTTAGAAGACCAGCAGATGCATGACTTAGCCCATTTAGCACACGACTTAGGTATGGATGTATTGGTTGAATCCCACGACGCAGCCGAATTGCAGCGCGCACTCCAATTAAGCACGCCTTTGATCGGTATTAACAACCGCAATTTACATACCTTTGACCTGACCCTGCAGACAACCTTTGACTTATTAGCTATGATCCCAGAGGATCGAATGGTGATTACCGAAAGTGGTATTCACCAGCCAAGTGACGTGGCGTTGATGCAAAGCCATACAGTAAACGCCTTTTTAGTGGGTGAATCCTTTATGCGTGCTGCTGACCCTGGTGCCAAGTTAGCCGAATTGTTCGGCGACTGGTAACTCATACTCGTAGGAGTAAGTAACGATGGACAATACCTTCACTAATGGCTGTACTAAAGCACTGGTGCTGCCCAAGTCTAACCCCATGGCTAATATTGCAAAGGCAGCCCTTCTGACCGCCACAGTGGCCTTGGTATGGGTGTTAACCACCACAGTCGCGTGGGCTAATGGCAACCAAATCATCGGCTCTTGGCTGACGACAGAAGACAAAGCCGTGGTAGAAATCTATCGCGACGGTGACCAATATTTTGGTAAGTTTACCTTTCTTAAAGAACCTAACTACGCGGCAGGTCATGAAGCCGGCTTAGATGGTCAAGCCAAAGTGGATCGCAATAATCCAGATGCCAGCCAACACAAGCAACCTATTATTGGTTTAGTGATGCTTAGTGGCATGAATTACAACGGTGAAAAGAAAGGCAAACACCAATGGAAAGGTGGAAAAATTTATGACCCAGGTAATGGCAAATCCTACAAGTGCACCATTAACCTCAATGCAGACGGTAGCCTTGATCTGCGAGGCTTTATTGGAATTTCTTTATTTGGTCGCACCCAAGTGTGGCGCCCACAGCAATAATTATAGGTAGTAAAAAAACATGCAAGCACAAATCAGTTGGGCCGGTGGTGTCAGTTTTAAAACAGAGTCTGGCTCAGGTCATACGGTGACCGTAGACGGGCCACCTGCGTTGGGTGGCGAAAACCTAGGGGCAAGACCGATGGAACTGATGCTCATGGGGTTGGGTGGCTGTACCTCGTTTGACGTGATGACGATTCTTAAAAAGACCCGCCAAGACGTGACTGATTGCGTTGCCCAACTGAGCGCAGAGCGGGCCGACGCGGTGCCTTCTGTATTTACTAAAATTCACGTTCACTTTGTGGTTACAGGCCGTAATTTGAAAGAAAAACACGTGGCACGGGCGATTAAATTGTCGGCCGAAGAATATTGCTCAGCGTCCATTATGTTAGAAAAAGCGGGTGTGGAAATCACCCATGATTACGAACTTGTAGAGTTGGATGCCTAAACGGTGACCGACACTAATCTAAACCGGTTTTGGTCGCCCAAAGTACATGAACTATCGCCCTACGTGCCCGGTGAACAACCCAAGTTAACCAACTTAGTTAAACTCAATACCAACGAAAACCCGTTTCCGCCATCCCCTAAAGTGTTGGCGGCCATGCAGGCCGAGTTAGGTGATTCTTTGCGCCTGTACCCCGACCCTAATGCAACTCAGCTATGTCAGAGTTTGGCTAACTATTATGGATTAGACACCGCTGAGGTGTTTGTCGGCAACGGTTCTGACGAAGTATTAGCGCATACGTTTCAGGCGTTGTTACAACACGGTAAAGCGCTCATGTTCCCAGATATCAGCTACAGCTTTTATCCGGTGTATTGTGGGCTCTATGGCATACAACAGCAGCAAGTGCCGTTGGCTGCTGACTTAAGTATTAATGTGGCCGATTATCAGCCACCTAATGGCGGTATCATTTTACCTAACCCCAATGCGCCTACGGGCGAATTGCTTAGCCTTGCTGATATTCGCCAACTATTGAGTAACAATGTTGATAGTGTGGTGGTGATTGATGAGGCCTACATCGACTTTGGCGGCCAGTCGGCGGTAGCGTTGGTGCCCGAGTTTGATAATTTGTTAGTCATTCAAACCTTGTCTAAATCGCGTTCTTTGGCGGGTTTACGAGTCGGTTTTGCCTTAGGTCAAAGCCATTTGATCGAGGCACTGGAGCGGGTTAAAAATAGCTTTAACTCCTATCCCTTAAGCCGAGAAGCTCAAGCCGGTGCGATTGCCGCAATTGAAGACGAAAGTTACTTTCAGCAGACCCGCCAAAACAATATTGCACAACGCGAAAAACTAGCCGGTGAATTGAAAAATCTTGGTTTTAGCATGACCAACTCGCAGGCTAATTTCGTGTTTGTAACCCATGGCACTATGGCTGCTAAGGACATTGCGGCATCACTTAGGGAGCGCGGCATTATCGTGCGCCACCTCACCAGTAGCCCGCGAATTACTAATCACTTGCGTATTAGTGTGGGTAGTGCCAGTGAGTGTGCAGCCTTGGTGAGCGCCCTTAAAGAACTAATCTAGAGCGCGGTATTGGATTGCTTCACTGCGTTCGCAAAGGCGCGAGCCTAAGCGCTAAAGGCTCTCCCACCCATAACGTGCAAGTGGATGTGATACACCACTTGGCCTCCATCAGGGTTGCAGTTCATTTGCACGCGATATCCACCCTCAGCCACACCGGCTTCCTTAGCCAACTTAGCTGCGGTTAACATCATCTGGCCCAAAAGGGCCTGATGTTCTGGGTTGGCATCGTTGAGGGTGGCAATGGGCTGCTTGGGAATAATTAGATAATGCACTGGGGCTTTAGGTGCAATGTCCTTAAAAGCTAATAGCTGATCATCTTCATAAACAATATCAGCTGGGATTTCTCGGCTGATAATTTTATCAAATATAGTACCCATGGTGACCTCCTTTTAGTGCAGTTGCTCACGAGCAATGGCGCGATAAGCAATGTCGCGTCGGCAAAACTTACCTTGCCACTCAATCTTATCAGCTAACTCATACGCTTGATGCTGAGCTTGTCCCACAGTCTCACCTAAAGCCACTGCACACAAAACTCGACCACCGTTGGTGACGACCATACCGTCTTCGTTAAGTGCGGTACCTGCATGGAAGATTTTGGTGTCTTTGTTAAGCTCTTCGGGCAGGCTAATAACGTCACCCTTGGGGTAGGTGTCAGGGTAGCCAGCTGCAGCCAAAACAACACCAACGGCTGGGCGGTTATCCCATTGAGCCAAGGTTTGGTCTAATACGCCCATCGCGCCAGCAACACACAACTCGACGATGCTGTTTTTTAAACGCATCATAATGGGTTGGGTTTCTGGGTCGCCAAAGCGGCAGTTAAATTCCAGTACTTTGGGGGTGCCGTCGGCGGTCACCATAATGCCCGCGTATAAGAACCCGGTGTAGATGTAACCGTCGGCCGCCATGCCTTCCACGGTGGGTGTGATAACTTCATCAAGAATACGCTGGTGCATTACATCGTTGACTACAGGCGCGGGTGAATAAGCGCCCATGCCACCCGTGTTGGGGCCTTGGTCGCCTTCGTCGCGGGCTTTGTGGTCCTGACTAGAGGCCAGAGGCAAAATATTTTTGCCGTCGGCCATTACAATAAAGCTGGCTTCTTCGCCCACTAAAAACTCTTCAATAACCACGCGGCTACCGGCTTCACCAAAGGCATTACCCGCCAACATATCTTCTACTGCAGTACAGGCTTGCGCTACTGTTTCGGCCAAAATAACGCCCTTGCCAGCGGCTAAACCATCGGCTTTTACGACAATAGGTGCGCCTTGAGCTTTGATGTATTCCAGTGCGGGTGCAATCTCTGTAAAAGTTTCATAGGCCGCCGTAGGAATGGCGTGACGCTTAAGGAAGTCTTTGGCAAAGGCCTTGGAGCCTTCCAGTTGTGCAGCCCCTTGGGTGGGCCCAAAGATATCCATGTCGGCGGCGCGAAACACGTCCACTATGCCGACAACTAGCGGCGCTTCTGGACCGACAATGGTAATGTCTACGGCATTGGCTTTGGCGAAGGCCAATAGGCCTTCGATGTCCATGACGTCTATGGCCACGTTTTTAGTTTTGTTTTCTAAGGCTGTACCCGCATTACCCGGTGCTACAAAAATATTGTGGACCGCACGGTTTTTGGAGGCCTGCCATGCAAGGGCGTGTTCACGACCGCCACTGCCAATAATTAATACATTCATGTTCGATCCTGTTACTTATGTTTGTGGGTTGCCACAGGCCTTAGACCTTCGCAATGACGCGGGATATTAATGACGGAAGTGACGCATGCCGGTAAAGATCATGCTGATATTGTGCTCATTAGCAGCGGCAATAATTTCATCGTCGCGCATCGAGCCACCTGGCTGAATAATCGCACTAATACCGGCTGCGGCTGCAGCATCAATACCGTCACGGAAGGGGAAGAAGGCATCAGATGCCATCACTGAGCCCTTAACTTCCAAACCTTCATCACTGGCCTTAATGCCCGCAATTTTAGCACTGTATACGCGGCTCATTTGGCCAGCGCCTACACCAATAGTCATGCCATCTTTGCAATACACGATGGCGTTAGACTTGACGTACTTGGCTACTTTCCAGGCAAATTGCAGGTCGTGCATTTCTACTTCGGTGGGCATACGCTCACTAACGATCTTCAGGTCGGCTTCCAACATTTGGCCCAAGTCGCGGTCTTGAACTAACAAGCCACCGGTAACGCGTTTGTAATCCAGTTCGGCCGCATGCAAGTGGGGCAAGTCGCCACAGCTTAAAACACGTACATTGGGTTTGCGGGCTAAGGCAGTCGCAGCAGATGGACTCACGCTTGGGGCAATAATCACTTCCACAAACTGTTGGTCGATAATGCGCTGGGCCGTGGCTGCATCCAGTTCCCGGTTAAACGCAATAATACCGCCAAAAGCCGAGGTGCTGTCTGTGCTGTAGGCTTTTTCGTAGGCTTCTGTGATGTCTTTACCCATGGCCACACCGCACGGGTTAGCGTGTTTTACAATTACACAGGCTGGATCTTGGAAGGCTTTTACACACTCTAAAGCCGAGTCTGTATCGGCGATATTGTTAAACGACAAGGCTTTGCCTTGTAATTGTAATGAGGTGGCAATGCATGCTTCTTTAGGCTCATGTTCAACGTAAAAGGCCGCATCTTGATGGGGGTTTTCACCGTAGCGCATATCCTGCATTTTGCTGAACTGGGTGTTAAAGGTGCGCGGGAACTTAGAAGTTTTATCTAGCTGTGAACCTAGGTAGTTGGCAATGGCGCCATCATACTTGGCTGTATGTTCAAAGGCCTTGCAGGCTAAGTCTGTGCGGGTAGTTTGGCTTAGGCCACCGTTGCTAGTAAGCTCTTCCAAGATGGCTGTGTAGTCGCCAGAATTAACCACAATGGCAACACTTTTGTTGTTTTTGGCCGCCGAACGAACCATGGTAGGGCCACCAATATCGATGTTCTCAATAGCCATGTCTAAGGTGCAATCATCGCGTTCAATGGTGGCTTGAAAGGGGTAAAGGTTGACTACAACGAGGTCAATGGCATCGATACCGTGTGCTTCCATAATGCCTTCATCTTGGCCACGACGGCCCAAAATGCCACCGTGAATTTTGGGGTGTAAGGTTTTAACCCGGCCATCCATCATTTCTGGAAAGCCAGTGTAGTCTGAGACTTCTATGGCAGCGACGCCAGCCTCGGTCAACAGCTTAAACGTACCGCCGGTGGAGAGGATCTCCACACCTTTTGAGGTGAGTTGCTGGGCAAATTCAACAATGCCTCGCTTGTCTGAGACGCTGATAAGAGCGCGATTGATGGCTTGATGGTCTGACATGTGAATTTCCTTTTAACGGCAGTGAAAATGGCGGGTTAAAGTAGGTCGTACTGTTTTAATTTCTTACGTAAAGTGCCACGGTTAAGCCCCAGCAGGGTGGCTGCTTTAGACTGATTATCGTGTGTGTGCTGCATAACGCAGGTAAATAAAGGCGCTTCAACTTGTTGCATAAATAGGTCGTAGAGTTCGGTGGTATGCTGGCCGTCCAGTTCTGCAAAATAAGCGGTGAGGGCCTGTTCTACATTTTGTTTTAAGGTGAGTTCGGTGTGTTCGCTAGGCGAAGGGGTGATGCTTGTGCTGTTCATTGGTGGGTTATTTGCTTCTACTAACTGAGTCATAAAATTAAGCCGCCTGCAGACTTGCATGTTGGAAATGGGCTTTCAAAAATGCGAGTTGTAGTTCTTGGCTGGATAATTGGTTAAAGGCTTTGCGTTGCTCTAAGTCGGGTTTAAGATACCAACCCACGTGTTTGCGGGCGATACGTGGGCCCATTAGGTCGCCATATAAGGCGTATAACCCCAGCAGATGTTGTTCTAATACCTGCCAAATTTGCGATGGCAAGGGTGCGTCTAGCTCTGAGCCGTGTTCAAGGTAGTGCAGCACTTGCTCAAACAACCATGGATTGCCTTGCGCTGCACGGCCAAACATCAAACCATCGGCTTGCGTGTGTGCCAATACCTGAGCTGCATTTTGCACAGTGCAAATGTCACCATTGGCCAATACAGGAATCTCAAGGGCTTGTTTGATGGCCGCAATAGTGTCGTATTCAACCTCGCCTTTAAAGCCACAAGCACGCGTGCGCCCATGTACGGCTAATGTTTGAATGCCCGCGTCCTGAGCGATCTTGGCAATGTCTACGCCATTGCGCTCATCAGCACTCCAGCCGGTACGAATTTTCAAGGTTACGGGCACATCCACCGCTGCCACCACTGCGGTTAAGATGGCTTTAACCAACGCTGGTTCGCGCAGAAGTGCAGAGCCAGCCGCTTTTTTAAGCACTTTTTTAGCAGGGCAACCCATATTGATATCAATGATTTGCGCACCAAGGTTCACATTAGCTAAGGCCGCATGGGCCATTTGTGCGGGATCTGAGCCGGCAATTTGTATGCTAATCGGTGTGCTGTCGTCGGTATGGGGAAGGCGTTTTTGAGATTTTTTGGTGTGCCACAATGATGTATCTGACGTAACCATTTCTGCAACCGCTAGCCCCGCACCAAGTTGACGGCATAAATGCCGAAATGGACGGTCGGTAATGCCCGCCATAGGGGCCAGTACCAAGCCGTTGTCGAGCTGGTGTGGGCCAATGGCAAAGCCTTGAATAACGCTAGAGTAATTCATTATAGGTTCAAGGGGTGCTTGATAGTCGCCAGAAGTGAGTCTAAATTCCAGGAGCCTATTGTACGATTTGTACAAAAATTGTTCAATTGATATGCACTATAACGTTTAAAAAATACTGCCATAGAGCAAGGATAATAATGGCTAATAAACCTACGCCTAGCCATTGGCGTACCACAAGGGGATTACGCTTGAGCATTTGCCGATGAAATCTCAGGCCTAAGTAGTGGCCAAGGGCGGTGGGCGCTAATAGTACCAGAGACCATTGCCATTGTAAGTCAACGCCAGCAATGGCAAAGGCAGACATTTTAATCACCACCAGAATAAACCACAGCATAAATAAGGTGTCGCGGTAGGACTCGATCGCCATTTTGCGTACCGCAACAGCAACAATGAGGGGCGCGCCAATGAGCGATACACCACTAAAATAACCACCCAACACTAATAATAAGCGGTCTACCCACGGTGACTGGCTGCTAATTTCCCACTTGATGACCCAGGTGACGGCGTAAAAACCGGTGATGCCGTAGATGATTAATACCATCCATTCATTAGGCAAACTTAGCAGGCCAATAACGCCGGCTAGTTTGGGGACGATCATCCAAGTGAGCGACTCACGTAAAAATTTTAAATCAATTTTTTTGAAGCTACGACCCGCAGTGATGCTAGAAAAGATGAGCAAGTGGGTGGCTACAACAGGTAAAAAGAACAGCGGTTGGTCAACCACCATTAACAACAAGGGCAAAGCCAGTGCCGCACCACCAAAGCCAAGGCCCGCGCGTACAAAACCTGACCATACAAAGATCAAACCAATGGCTACTAACTGAGGGGTACTAAAGTCCAGAAGGGTCACCTTTAATAATTAAACCAACCTTGCAGGTCATAGACAATACCAGCGCCCGAGAAACCTTTGCCCGCCAATACGAACCCCGTCAAAATAATACCCAAGGCCGAACTAACCACGTTTTGTGTGGTGGGATAGCCCATCACTTTCACCGGTTTGTGAATCAATTCATGAAAATGTATTGATTCGTCCACCTGTTGCAATAACACCTTGGCCTGTTGGATTTGTTTATACAGCGCAGGCTTTTCGGCATTCTCTGCGTTCATGAGTTCCTGCTCCAACAAGAACAGTTGATTTTGGAGTTGGTCGCGTTGGCTGGAACTGAGCATTTGTAGTTTGGTGGCTTTGGAGATGGTGAAAATACAAATACTAGAAATCACCACAACGATTAAGATAATGAGGTAAATGGTGGACACATGATGACGTGCCTGCGTCCAAGCAATCATGTTAAGAATGACCATGCAACTAATGGCATAGAACAATAAAATGGAGTTGTAGGCTTGAATGCGCAGGTAAAACGCCTCACCAAAGGAACGTAAAGTTTTTCGGCACATCATCCACGCAAATACGTTGCTAGGTTGGTTTAGGTCGATAAATAAATGGCCATTAGGGTGTTGGGTTGGGTCTGCTTCGATTGTTTCGTCGGACTCTTGAATTGTCGGTTGGTGGTATAAAAACTCAGCCAGACGTAACCCCGGGAATTGTATTAACTGGCCTAGTTTTTTGAGAGTGGCCGCTCGACGATTGAAATCATGGGCACAAATTAAACCAAAGTTTAACGAAGCGATGCTCCCAAAAAATCCAATCCCACAGCCGATAAAGATAAGGGTTTCAGAATCAGTCGCTCCAAAGGCCTCTATACCATAGGCCAAACGAATTAAAAACGTACTCAATAGTATGCTTATAACACAGGCCATCAAGAAGAGTCCGTAGGCGGTGGGAAATTTTAGGTGATACACGGTACTTAGAATTTGGTGTAATACAAAACCAGCGGTCACTTGGTCGTGATTTTGATGGGGCGTTGTTGCAATGAATCGTGGGTCGGTTTTGTGTTGCTGTAACTGGGCACTGGTGTGGGTGTCCATAGTGAAACTAATGCCCTGCAAGGCCACGTCATTTTCATCCATGGCGCAGGTGAGTCCATCTTCGATGAGTCCAGGATACTTGCTGGGCGAGCTCCAGCCTCCGCCCACTAAAAGGCGATTGGTTTTATCGCCCGTCCATTCGGGGGCTGGTTGGTTGAGTCGAGCATAATCCTCGGGGCGGTAATAGCCGTACTTGACCGATACGATGAGGGCCCTGAGGGAGAAAAACAGATAGGCTAATACCATCTGAAATAAATCAACATTTTGCACTAATTGGTCTGGCCCAAATAACCGCAGCATCAAGGCAGTGAATACCAGCCAATAAATAGGGTACATCAATACCCAGCAAAATATGTGATTGCTGCGGTCGTTGTGTTTCAAAGAGCACATAAATAGGCCACGATGGTTCATTACATGCCAAGCTTTGCTGGTAGAACGTTCAATCAAAAGCGCTGCTAACGGAGCAAATATTACCGGAGGTAGGTTTTCGTAGATGAGCGTAATTAAAAACTGTCGCCACGAAAACTGCACTGGTGTGTGGTAACTATCGATTTTATCTTTGGGGCTAGAGGCCCGCAATTTGGCGGCTTCTAAGCTGTTGGCGAACTGGGTTTGAGATTGTTCGCCGTTAGTTTTGGATGTTTTTTTATGGTGCTTCATCGCCTCGTTACCGGCCGATGAGAATGCCTTATCCATGTGACTCTCCCTGTTGTTGAGTGTAGTAAAACACTCAACTAGGGATACAAATGTACCAAAAAAAACAGGCAAACACCAATATTAGCTGCGTTTTTGGCCGTCGATGCGAACCCATTCGTCTTTAGCGGTGACCGTGTGCATATCAAACCAAGGTGCATAAGCGTCTATAACGGCATCGGCTTGGTGCTCAAGAATGCCGGACAAGGCAATCAAGCCGCCTGGTTGGGTGAGTTGCGCTAAACGAGCGGCCATGTCGATGAGCGGGCCTGCCAAGATGTTGGCAAGCATGATGTCAACGGGGTTGGTGGGTGTTTGTTCAGGTAAGAATACTGGGATCTTGTTGGCATCAATGCCATTACGTTGGGCGTTGTCTTTGGTGGCCGTTAAGGCTTGGGTGTCGTTGTCTACGCCCATCACATGGGCTGCGCCCATGAGCATGGCGCCGATGGCTAAAATGCCCGAACCACAGCCATAATCAATCACGGTTTTGTGTTGCCAGTCTTGTTGCGCAATCCACTGTAAACATAAGGCGGTTGTGGGGTGGCTGCCGGTACCAAAAGCAAGGCCAGGGTCTAACATTAAGTTGGCGGCGCTTGGGTCGGGTGCCGGTTTCCAGCTCGGGCAAACCCATAGGCGTTCACCAAATTGAATAGGCTCAAAACGATCCATCCATTCCCTTTCCCAGTCTTTGTCTTCTAATATTTCCAGCTTATGGGACGGGAAGGACGTTTCTGGGTAGCGATCTTGCCAGCCATTTTGTAAATAATTAAGCAGGGACTCCTCGTCGGTATCGGCTTCAAATAAACCCATGACCCGCGTGTCTTGCCATAAAGGTGTGGTGCCTTTGAGAGGCTCGAACACTGGCTGATCTGCGCCATCAAGCATGCTTACGGCACCTGCGCCGCACAGCAGTAACATGTCTTCTAAAACCTCAGAGGTCTCAGGGCTGGATGCGAGAGTGATTTGGACCCAAGGCATGGTGTGTAGTCTCTTGTTTAAATACAAAAAATAAAAACGCCGCCTTGGATATCCGTGGCGGCGTGGTAGGAAATTGATAGGCTTAAAGGCCTAGCTTTTTCTCTAGGTAGTGGATGTTCATGCCGCCTTCGGCAAAAATAGCATCCCGTACAATGTCTTTTTGTAGTGGAATGTTAGTTTTAATACCGTCGATGATCATCTCGTCCAGAGCCACTTCCATGCGTTTCAAGGCTTGTGCTCGCGTTGGGGCGTGGGTGATGACTTTGGCGATCATAGAGTCGTAAAACGGAGGTACAGAATAGCCGCTGTAAATGTGTGAATCTACGCGTACACCCAAACCACCTGGGGCGTGGAACTGCGTCACTTTACCTGGGCTTGGCATAAAGGTTTTGGCATCTTCGGCATTAATGCGGCATTCAAAGGCATGGCCTTCAATCACTACATCTTCTTGCTTCACAGACAATGGCAAACCACTGGCAATGCGCAACTGCTCTTTAATGATGTCTACACCGGTAATCATTTCTGTAACTGGGTGCTCTACCTGAACACGAGTGTTCATTTCGATAAAGTAAAAACCACCATCTTCATACAAAAATTCGAAGGTGCCGGCGCCACGGTAGCCAATTTCTAAACAGGCATCGGTACAGCTCTTGAGTACTTGCTGTCGTGCGGCTTCGTCCATGTGCGGGGCTGGGGCTTCTTCCACTACTTTTTGATGGCGACGCTGCATTGAGCAGTCGCGGTCAAATAGGTGAATGGCACCACCTTGGCCGTCGGCCAAAATTTGCACTTCTACATGGCGTGGGTTCTCTAAGAACTTTTCCATGTACACAGTATCGTTACCAAAAGCGCCCTTAGCTTCTGCTTTGGTGACAAAAATCGAGTTGATCAAAGCGGCTTCGCTATGTACAACACGCATGCCACGGCCACCGCCGCCAGCGGAGGCTTTAATGATCACTGGATAGCCAATCTCTTTGGCGATACGCATGGTGCGCTCGGCATCATTATCTAACGGGCCATTGGAGCCGGGTACCGTAGGCACGCCCGATTTTTGCATGGCTTTGATGGCGGCAACTTTGTCGCCCATCACACGGATGGTGGCGGCGGTTGGGCCTATAAAGGTAAAGCCACTGCTTTCTACCATTTCCGCAAAGTCTGCGTTTTCTGCTAAGAAACCATAGCCTGGGTGAATGCCCGTTGCGTCGGTCACTTCAGCAGCAGATAAAATGCGCGGAATGTTTAAGTAGCTTTCGGTTGATGAATTTGGCCCAATACATACGGCTTCGTCAGCCAAGCGAACGTGCATGAGGTCTTTATCTGCTTTGGAGTGAACCGCTACGGTTTTGATGCCTAATTCTTTACAGGCACGTAAAATACGTAGGGCAATTTCTCCACGGTTAGCAATTACAACTTTATCTAACATGGGAAACTCCGGTGGTTAGGCAATGGTGACCAGCGGTTGATCAAATTCAACGGCTTCACCGTCTTCAACCAATACCGCGGTAATGGTGCCCGACTTGTCGGCTTCGATCTGGTTCATCATCTTCATGGCTTCGATGATGCAGATGACGTCGCCTTCTTTAACCGCTTGACCAACTTCAGCAAACGCCGGTGCGCCTGGTGAAGGGCAGCGGTAGAAGGTGCCAACCATGGGCGAGACAACGGTATGGCCGCTGATGGCTGGAGCAGCGGGTGCGCTTGGGGCGGCGGCTGGAGCACCAACGGCGGCAACGGGTGCCGCTTGCATTACTGGTGCAGGGGCAGCCATCATCATGGCGCCAGAAGAGCGGCTGATGCGTACAGACTCTTCGCCTTCTTTAATTTCAATTTCGTTAATGTCGGATTCTTCTAGCAACTCGATGAGTTTTTTAACTTTACGAATGTCCATGGGAGCTCTCTATATTATTGGTAGGTAGATTAACTGCTTAAACGGCCAATGGCGGCGTCTATAGCAAAACGGTAACCGTCAGCACCGAGGCCGCAAATTACGCCCTCGGCAATGTCGGATAAATAGGAATGATGGCGAAATGTTTCGCGCTGGTGCACATTGCTTAAGTGCACTTCAATAAACGGGATATTAACCCCTAATAAGGCATCCCGTATGGCGACGCTGGTGTGGGTGAACGCGGCTGGGTTGATGACGATAAATTCTACAGCTTGAGCCGGCGCCGTGTGGATGGCTTGGATGAGTTCGTGTTCCGCGTTGCTTTGGAGGCAATTGAGGGAAACTTGGGCTTGCTGGCATTGCTGTTGGCATTGTGATTCGATCTGCGCCAAGGTTAGCGAGCCGTAAATGCCGGGTTCCCGTTGCCCTAAAAGGTTAAGGTTGGGGCCGTTAAGTAGCAAGATTTGAGCCATTAATATCTATCCGTTGCTGCAACAAAATGTTGAAGTTATATGGAGATGATAGCATGTTGCAGGAAATTTGCCGAAGTTTTTGTAATTTATTTAACCCTAGAGGCGGCGTGTCTAGTCTGATACCCTAGGTAGGCTCAATCACTTTAGGTCGTTCTATGTATTTCATTCAGGTTTTGCCTCAGCAGCGTGTATTTGGTGGCTTGCTATTGGTGTCATTGTTGTCGATTACGGGCTGTTCTGCGCCTGAAATCAAACCAGCTTTAGGCGTCAATGTGCAATTTGAGGCTAGCCCGGAGCAGCGCCCAGAGGCGGTTGAAGTATCCGCGCCTTCCACCCAGATAACACCAAAAACGAGTCCTGCGGCGACCGCTGGAGCCAGTGAGGTGGTCAGTGGTCAAGCCGATGTCTTGGTTGTTACCCAGTCGACTGCAACGCCGGTCATTAAAGACACCGTGTCCTTTTTGTTGGGCGAGGCGGGCTGGGCGTTTAGTCAGGACCGGCTGACTACGCCTAAAGGTAACAGCGCTTACGATTATTTACAGCGCGTGTTAGTGGAACAGCCCAAAAACCCCCAGGTCTTGATAGCGCTGGAGCAAATTGTGCAGCGCTATTATGAGCTGGTTAGACGTAGTTTAAAACAAGGTAAAGTGGCACAGGCGCAGGTGTATTTGTCGCGGGCGTTAAGGGTTTTGCCTGCGCATGCAGAAGGGTCTGCTATGCTCAAGTTAATTGCTGCTAACCAACCAAAACCTAAGGCCGCTATGGCAAGCATGCCGGTGACACAAAATCCAGCATTACGCACTCAGGTTTTGGCCCTGACATCAACCCAGCTGCAGCAACAAGACGAAGCAACGGTGGCATGGTTGACGCGGTTGGCTTTGAAAGCACAATCCCTTAAAGCGACTATGCTAATAGTGGCGCCTAAAGACGCCCAAGCACGGTGGCTCTATCAAACCATGAACAGTGCAGACCCTGAGTTGCGTATTCGGGCCAATATAAAGCGCGGTACCCCGGCGCGTATAGAGGTTAACTATGTAGCGCGTATGGACGAACTTGAAGTTTATGCCCATTAACACCATATACAGTACCATCAATGCATTTTGACACAAAGGACCAACAATGCCGCAGTTAAAACAAGGATTTAGAAACATAAAAGAAGATTACTTTGACGGCAGTCACTGGCTGTTGCGGGGTTTGGCAGTGGTCTTGGTCATCTACTTATTGGTAGCATCGGTGCTGGGTTTCTACTGGAACAGTGAGCCAGATTTGGCTACGCCACCAACCATAGGTACGGTCACAGGTGCGGCCACCACCCAAACGCTGCTGCATTTAGCTACCACATTAACGGATAAGCCGGGTGGCTATTTAACCAATGATATGATTTTGCCCGGCGTATTTATGGATAATATCCCTAACTGGGAATTTGGTGTTCTTATTCAGATTCGAGACCTGTCTCGCGCGATGCGTAAAGACTTTAGTCGCTCGCAATCCCAATCTACTGAAGACGGTGATTTGGCGATTGCCGAACCTCAGTTTAACTTTGACAGCGATAGTTGGTTATTACCCTCCACCGAAGGTGAGTACCAAACCGGCAAGCAAGCCCTCAACCGTTATTTGCAGCGGCTGGCTGATCAGCAACAAGGTCAGGCCCAGTTTTATGCAAGGGCCGACAACTTAACTCGCTGGCTGGGAGATGTGGAAACTCGCTTAGGAAGCTTATCGCAACGCTTGAGTGCGAGCGTAGGACAAAGGCGACTCAATACCGATTTAGCCGGCGACAGTGCGGCTACGCAATCTACTACTAACGCCGCAGAAAGAGAAATCAAGACACCTTGGTCAGAGATTGATGATGTATTTTACGAAGCGCGTGGCGCAAGTTGGGCTTTGGTGCAGCTGTTGAGAGCCGTGGAGGTGGATTTTGCACCGGTATTGGAAAAGAAGAATGCGCTGGTGAGTTTGCGGCAAATTATTCGTGAGCTAGAAGCCACGCAGGAAACTGTGTGGAGTCCGATGATTATGAATGGTTCGGGTTTTGGGTTGGTGGCAAATCACTCGTTGGTGATGGCGTCTTATATTTCTAGAGCCAATGCAGCCATTATTGATTTACGGGGTTTGTTGACCCAAGGTTAACCTTGGGTCACTGCGAAGGCCAAAGGCCTGTGGCAGTTCACCGACCGAAGCTTTGGATTGCTGCGCTCAGCTAGCCTTTATAGGCGGCGGCGGCAACTTGGATTTTAGCTTTGGCAGACTCTGCGCCTTCCCAGCTTTCTACCTTAACCCACTTGCCTTTTTCTAGGTTCTTGTAGTTTTCAAAGAACTCTTTGATTTGATTCAGTAGCAAATCAGGTAAGTCTGCAATGTCTTGTACATCGTTGTAGGCTTGAGTCAGCTTTTCATGGGGTACAGCCAATAGCTTGGCGTCTTCGCCCGCCTCATCAGTCATGTTCAAAACGCCAACCGGGCGGCAGCGTATTACGCTACCAGGCACAACTGGGTAAGGGGTTACAACTAATACGTCGAGGGCATCGCCGTCATCAGCAAGGGTGTTGTTGATGTAGCCATAGTTGGCTGGGTAAAACATCGGTGATGCCATGAAACGATCAACAAATAAGGCGTCTGCATCTTTGTCGATTTCGTACTTTACTGGGCTGCTGTTAGCAGGGATTTCGATAACAACGTAAATATCGTTAGGCAAATCTTTGCCAGCGGGAATAGATTGATAGCTCATGATCTAATTGGATCCTAATAAGGGTTAATATCTAAAGTGATGCGTTATGGTAGCGGTTAATCCGCTCTACTTCTTGCTTAGACCCCAAGATCACCGGTACGCGCTGGTGAATGTGGTTGGGTTCTATGTCCATAATCGGGGTTGCTGTGTTGCTCGCAGCGCCGCTGGCTTGCTCAATTAAAAAGCTCATGGGGTTGCCCTCATACATGAGGCGTAGCTTGCCGGCCTTGCTTGGGTCGCGGCTGTCGTAGGGGTACATAAATACACCGCCACGGGTGAGGATGCGATGTACTTCGGCTACCATTGATGCAATCCAGCGCATGTTGAAACGCTTGCCAATGGGGCCTTCTTCGCCTAGGAGTAAGTCGTTAACATAAGCTTGCATCGGCGCTTGCCAAAAACGTTGGTTGGACATGTTAATGGCAAATTCCTGCGTACTTTCAGGCACTTGGACTTGGTCGTGGGTCTGATAAAAATCACCATCAGCACCTAAGTTATACATGGCAACGCCGTTGCCCGTGGTGAGGGCCAAAATGACCGATGGGCCGTAGAGCACGTAGCCGGCAGCGATTTGTTTGCGCCCAGCTTGTAAGAACGTATTGGTGGTGACCTCAAGGTCGTCGTTAGGTGCGGCCAGCACAGAAAAAATAGTGCCCACAGTGACGTTAATGTCAATGTTAGAGCTGCCATCCAATGGATCAAATGTGACTAAGTAATCGCCCTCAGCGTTGCCTGCAATGGCGTCTTCTTCTTCTTCGGAAGCAATGCCGGCAACGCTGCGATTGGCCAGCAATACTTGTTTGAGTAAGTCGTTGGAAATAACGTCTAGTTTTTTCTGGACTTCACCCTGCACATTTTCTTGTTCGGCAGACCCGTATAGGCCGCTCAAAGCACCGCCACGTAGGCGTTCGGCAATGTTTTTACAAGTGGTGGTGATGGAGTCGATTAGGGACACAAGTTGTGGGTCAACTTGGGCTTGCTCAAGGGCTTGATTGAGGCTCAGCATGAGATTTTTAGGGGCGTCCATTTACAGGGCAAAAATAAGTACCTAATTATATGTTACTTGTGGCAAAAAGTCTTGCGGCTTAAGTCGTAAGTCGAGCTCTTTTGTGGGTTTTTTAGGCGCTAAGGGATGGGGTGGGGTAGCTTGTGCCGACGCGTCAAATAAGCTGTTATAATAAGCGTTAAATAATTGTTAGTGAAATGACGTATGACTTCAGTTTCCTTATCGAGTGCCAACAATCTAAAAGTAACCCTTGCCATTACAGGTGCCTCGGGAGCGCAATACGGGTTGCGTTTGCTCGAATGTTTGTTAGGGGCAGGGTGTCAGGTGTCGTTGTTGGTTTCGGCTGCAGCACAGGTGGTGTTAGCCACAGAAACTGACCTTAAAGTGCCAGCTGCAACGACGGCTATGCAGGCCTTTTTTAATGACTTGTATGGGGCTAAGCCAGAGCAATTGAGCGTGTTTGCTAAGCAACAGTGGATGGCGCCCGTGGCATCGGGTTCGGGCGGTGGTGATGTGATGGTAGTGTGTCCATGCAGTACGGGCAGTTTGTCAGCCATTGCTTGCGGCACCAGCAATAACCTGATTGAGCGTGCCGCCGATGTGCACTTAAAAGAGCGCCGCAAGTTGATTTTAGTACCACGCGAAGCGCCTTACTCAGAAATTCACCTCGAGCACATGCTCAAATTGACACGTATGGGAGCGGTGGTTATTCCGGCAAGCCCTGGGTTTTATAATCGCCCCCAAAGTGTCGAAGATATGGTTGATTTTGTGGTAGCACGAATTCTATCTCAAATCGGTTTGCCGCAGTCGTTAGTGCCCGCTTGGGGGGCGTAACTTTTTTCTCTATTTGTCTACAAATCGCGCTATAATGTGCGCGCTATAATTATTCACTATTAATACGAGAAAATGTCATGTCTGTCGCGGATTACATGCAGCAATTAGGTGCCCAAGCTAAAGCTACATCATTGGTGCTTGCGGCTGCGCCGACCGTGACTAAAAATAACGCGCTATTGGCTATGGCAGATGCGCTTAATGAAGCACGAGAGAGCCTTAAAAGCGCCAACGAAAAAGACCTACAGGCCGGTCAGGCTAATGGCTTAGACGACGCCATGCTCGATCGCTTACGTGTTACCGACGCTGGCATCGACGCCATGATGTTAGGCCTGCGTCAGGTGGCGGAGTTAGCTGACCCCGTGGGCGAGATAAGCGACATGAGTTATCGGCCATCGGGTATCCAATTGGGTAAAATGCGCGTGCCATTAGGCGTGGTGGGCATTATTTACGAATCCCGCCCCAACGTTACCGTGGATGCCGCCAGTTTATGTATTAAATCTGGCAACGCGGCCATTTTGCGTGGTGGCTCGGAAGCTAAGCACTCCAACCAAGCCATTGCCGCCTGTGTATCCCAAGGTTTGGTGACGGCCGGTTTGCCAGCCGCTTGTGTACAAGTGGTCGACACCACAGATCGTGCGGCCGTCGGTGAGCTAATCACTATGAGCCAATACGTGGATGTGATTGTACCCCGTGGTGGCAAGAGTTTAATTGCTCGGGTGAGCGCCGAAGCACGTATTCCAGTGATTAAACACTTGGACGGCAATTGCCATGTGTATATAGACGATGAGGCTGATGCCAGTAAAGCCATCAATATTGCCATTAATGCCAAAACCCGTCGCTACGGTGTGTGTAATGCCATGGAGTCGTTATTGATCGCGGCTTCAAGGGCGCAAGAAATATTGCCGCAGTTGGCGCAGGCCTATCAAGAGTTTGATATTGAGCTACGGCTGTGTGACCAATCCATGGGCATGATTAGTAGTTACCAAGGCAAAAAAATCAGTGCTAGCCAGGAAGATTGGAGTACAGAATATTTGGCCCCTGTGTTGTCAGTCAAAGTAGTAGCAGACATGCAAGAAGCGATAGAACATATTAATCGTTATGGTTCGCACCATACCGATGCTATGGTCAGTGAGAACTTTACCAAGGCGCGCTTGTTTATGGCCCAAGTCGATTCGAGCTCGGTGATGATCAATGCGTCTACCGCCTTTGCCGATGGCTTTGAATATGGCTTAGGGGCTGAAATTGGTATCTCTACAGATAAAATTCATGCCCGTGGCCCAGTTGGTTTACAGGGTTTGACCTCGCAAAAGTACGTTGTATTTGGTGATGGTCATATCAGAACCTAGATGCAGCGCCACGGTGTTGTTGGGCGGCACCTTTGACCCAGTGCACCAAGGTCATGTGAATTCCGCCCTTGAGCTGAGCCAGTATTTGAGCGGCCAAGCGACGCCAACGCAAATGGTGCATTTATTGCCCAACAGCCAGCCAGTGCATCGCCTTACACCTCAGGCCAGCGCCCAACAAAGGGCGCAGATGTTGGCATTAGCCACTGCTAAGTATGAGCAGTTGGCGGTGGATGAACGAGAATTATGTCGCCAGGGCCCAAGCTACAGTGTGTTGACTATGGCTGAGGTGAGGGCCGAAATAGGCCCGCAGCAACCGCTGATTTGGTGTTTGGGGGTCGATGCGTTCGCCGGCCTTTTGTACTGGCATCGTTGGCAAGAATTATTAGATTATGGGCATTTGTTAGTGCTCAGCCGGCCACAAGCAACGTGGCCGACTAATACCCAGCTGCTTACGTGGTATGCAGCTCATCAAGTAGCAGAAGCTAAGCAGTTATTGGCCTCGCCACTTGGACAGGTGGCTCACCTGAAATTAGGGCAGTATGCGGTATCTGCAACCCAGTTACGGCAACAACTGTGTACGGGGCAACAGCCTAGTGCATTATATTTAGCGCCTGCGGTGGCACAATACATTGCAGACGAACGCCTTTACGGTATATAACCGTGGGCAATTAATTGAATTATTATTGAAGTATTGGAATACAAATTATGGCTATGCCCATTGAAGATTTATTAAAACTGATTACCAGCGCCCTAGAAGACATGAAAGGTAAAGACATTGTGCAGCTTGACGTACGTGGTTTATCTAATGTAACTGACTATATGGTGATCGCCACTGGCACCTCAAACCGCCATGTGAAGTCATTGGCAGACGAAGTGTCATTTCAAGCCAAGCAAAACGGCGTTGCGCCGTTGGGCATTGAGGGCGAAATGAGTGGAGACTGGGTGCTTTCTGACCTCGGTGACGTGGTGGTACACGTTATGCAAACCGAAGCTCGCGAGTTCTACGACCTCGAGCGTTTGTGGAATCCAGCGCTAAAACAAGAGTTATCGAGTGTGGTTGAGCCGCGCCCTTAGATGAAAATTAAGTTGCTTGCTGTTGGTACTAAGATGCCCAGTTGGGTCACTGAAGGCTACCAAGAGTACGCTCGACGGATGCCCAGCGACATGCAACTTCAATTGCAGGAACTGAGCCTTGGTTTTCGAGGCAAAGGTGCGGACTTAAACCGTGCTATTGCTAAAGAAGGCGAACAAATGTTGGCCGCCATTCCGTCACAAGATCATGTGATCGCACTAGACGTGTTGGGCAAACCTTGGAGTACGCAAGAGTTGGCCAAACAATGCGGTCATTGGCGTATGCTGGGTTGCAACGTTACCTTGCTAGTGGGTGGCCCAGATGGCCTAGCTAAAGACTGCGTGGCTCGGGCCGACCAGCGTTGGTCTTTGTCGCCCCTTACCCTTCCCCATCCTTTAGTGCGGGTTTTACTCGCCGAGCAAATCTACCGCGCCTGGAGTTTGCTCAATAATCACCCCTACCACAAGTAACTAGCTAGCTTATGCCTTGGTCAAAAATGGACACTCAGCGCAACGAGCTTAACCAGTTCAATAGTCGCTTGTGGTGGTCCCTTTTATTGATCGTCTTGGTGTTTTCTGGGCTTGTCGCACGCTTAGTGTATTTGCAAATTTGGCAATATGATCATTACGTGACTGAGTCGGATGACAACCGTCAGCAGCTACAAGCGGTGGCCCCTACGCGGGGTTTAATCTACGACACTAACGGAGCATTGTTAGCGGGCAACCGTGCTAGCCACAACCTCACCTTGGTGCCAGAACGCTTGCCCGGTGGTCGGAAAGGTGTCGATGCGGCACTAGCCGATTTGGCTCAAGTGGTGACTGTTGATGCCGATGACATCAAGCGTTTTAAGCGACGCATGAACCAGCCCCGTAGGCCTTATAGCCCAGTGGCGTTAAAGTTCCAGCTAAATGAAACTGAAATTGCACAAATTACTGTCAATCAACACCGTTTCCCAGGCGTTCGAATCGTCCCAGAACTGGTGCGCTATTACCCACTGGATGAAGGTTTTGTACACGCTTTAGGTTATGTTGGGCGCATTAACGACCGAGAGCTCGCCAATTTAGACGCTACCAATTATAGTGCCACCCATCATGTAGGTAAGTTAGGTGTGGAGCGCTTCTACGAATCTGAGTTGCATGGCACTGTAGGTCACCAAACCGTAGAAACCAATGCTCGTGGACGCGTGTTGCAGGTGTTAGATCGATTGGAGCCGGTGCCCGGTAAAGACCTCACCTTATTCTTAGATGTGCAATTGCAGCAGCAAGCGGCTCAACTCCTGCAGGGCAAACGAGGTGCTATTGTGGCGATCGATCCAAAAACCGGTGGTGTTTTGGCGATGGCTAGTGCCCCCAGTTATGGTGCCAATCAATTTGTTACGGGTATAAGCCGTGCCAACTATGAGGCCTTACGCGAATCCGATGATTTACCATTGTTCAATCGTGCCCTGCGGGGGCGTTATCCACCGGCATCCACGGTTAAACCTGTGATCTCTTTAGCCGGTATTGATAGCGGCATGATTGCGCGTAACTATTCCATTTGGGACCCCGGTTTTTATCAGCTTACCGAGGGTGGCCGCCTGTATCGAGACTGGAAAGAGGGCGGGCATGGCCAAGTTAATATGCATAAGTCTATCGTTGAGTCGGTGGATACGTTTTATTATGCTATTTCGCATATCATGGGTAACGAGCCGATGACCAATTACTTGGCTAAGTTTGGCCTTGGACAGGTGACGATTGCGGATCAACCCGAAGCGACTAAAGCGGTGCTGCCAACTAAACAGTGGAAACGAATTAAACGTAATGCGTCTTGGTTTCCGGGCGACTCGCTGAATATGGGAATCGGGCAGGGGTTTTTGTCTGCCACACCCACACAATTAGCAACTATGGCCATGGTATTGGCCAACAAGGGTGAGTGGCATCAAATCCGTATGATTAAAGCCATTGATGACGAAGCTGTAACTAAGGTTAGTGACGTTGGCCGTAAAGACCCAGCCCAGCCGGCTAACGTGTCACTCAAGCGCCCTAGCGATTGGAACAAGATACACGCGGCGATGGTGGATGTGATGCATGGTAAAAAGGGCACGGGCCGGCGCAGTGGGGCTAACAGCAGTTATAAGATGGCAGGTAAAACCGGTACTGCACAGGTGTTAGGTATTAAGCAAGACTCCACTTATGATGCTGCTCAAATTGCCGAGCGTTTTCGTGACCATGGCCTCTATATCGGCTGGGCTCCAGCCAAAGATCCGGTGATAGCCATTGCGGTTATTATTGAAAATGGCGGTGGCGGTAGTTCGGCTGCGGCACCCTTAGCTCGAAAAATGTTTGATGCCCGTATGTTGAGCTTAGATAGCACCCTCCCCACTGGAGTGAAGGACGATGGCTGATTTCCAGAGGTTGGCGCCGGAGGCCAGAAAACACCTGCGACAAGGGCCCGGGGTTTGGGTTAGGTTAAAGCTCGATCCATGGTTACTGATCTTGTTGTTGGCGATTATGTCATTTGGCCTCATCGTCCTCTATTCAGGTTCGGGAGCCAGTGAAGCCGCAGTACAAAAGCAGCTGGTGCGTTATGGTGTGGCGCTGTTGGGTATGGTGATTATTACCCAGATCAACTTGCGTTTGGTGCAGAGGTGGATGCCCTTGCTCTATGTGGGTGGGTTGTTATTGCTGCTTGCGGTGCTGTTATTTGGTGTGGGGGCAAAGGGCGCTCAACGCTGGCTATCGATACCCGGCCTACCCAGGTTTCAGCCGTCTGAAATTATGAAGTTAGTGGTGCCCTTAACGGTGGCGTGGTATCTAGCCAGTCGGCCAAGGCCGCCCCATTTAACCCATGTAGTGGTCACCATGTTGTTAGTAGCACTGCCGGTATTGTTAATTGCCAAGCAGCCTGATTTAGGTACGTCGTTGTTAATTGGTAGCTCTGGCATATTTGTTATCTTTTTTGCCGGCTTACTGTGGCGTTATGTGGTGGCGGCTATGGTGTTGGGTGCCGCGGCACTGCCGTTGTTATGGATGGGCATGAGGCCATACCAACAACAACGCGTGATTACCTTTTTGGACCCAGAAAGTGACCCCTTAGGCGCGGGTTGGAACATTATACAATCTAAAATTGCCATCGGTTCTGGCGGAGTTGACGGTAAAGGCTGGTTGCAAGGCACTCAGTCACACTTGGATTTTTTGCCCGAAACCCATACCGACTTCATTATTGCTGTACTGGCTGAAGAATTTGGCCTGGTGGGTGTGTGCGCTTTGTTATCACTGTACTTTTTGGTATTAATTAGAGGTCTTATTATTGCAGGCCACGCCGCCCATCCGTTTGACCGCATGTTGGCAGCCAGCTTAACGCTTACCTTTTTCGTTTATGTGGTGGTTAATATTGGTATGGTGAGCGGTGTGCTGCCGGTGGTGGGTGTGCCTTTGCCGCTGGTGAGTTATGGTGGCACATCAGCGGTCACCTTGATGGCCAGTTTAGGTTTGCTGATGTCTATCCATGCCCGCAGGCCTCAACGCACCTAAAGCTCAGGCTTACTTACTGAGTGTATTGAATGGGCAACCGTTGCGTCACGCGAGTCATAAGCTCGTAGCCAATGGTGCCGGCATGATGCGCCACTTCGTTAATGCTCAAACCTTTACCCCATAAACACACTTGATCACCCACCTCAACGCCGGTCAGGTTGGTCACATCGATGGTGATCATATCCATGGACACGCGTCCCACAATGCTAGCCCGTTGTCCCTTAACGACTACGGGAGTGCCGGAGGCCGCACTGCGTGGGTAACCATCACCATAGCCTATGGCGACAGTGGCGATGACCGAAGGCCGAGGCGCACACCACTGTTGGGCGTAACCTACGGTTGCTCCAGTGTCGATATGGCGCAATGATATAATCGCCGAGCGAACTTGCATTACCGGCTTTAAGCCAGTGTTAGAGGCATGTTCTGCGTCAAGGGGAGAGTTGCCGTAGAGCATGAACCCCGCTCTATTCCAATCGCCATGGGCTTGGGGCCACGCCATGATGGCCGCCGAGTTAGCCAAACTGACCGGCTGCTTAAAGTGTTTGGTGGTGGCTGCAAAACGCGCCACTTGAACCATCGTGAATGGATTTTCGGTTTCATCAGCGCTGGCGAAGTGAGTGGCAAATACCATGTCAGGTGACACGTTTTTGCTGGCCAGCAACTGTTCATAGAAGCCCCTTACTCGGGTTGGGTTAAGGCCCAAGCGGTGCATACCGCTGTCTATTTTTAGCCAAACCTTCAAAGGTGTGCTGACTTTAGCCTTGACGATGGCCTCTACTTGTACAGGATCTTCTACCATGAGCCAAAATTCGTGCTCGGCGGCAATGCTCACTTCGTCGGCGCTAAAGGTACCCTCTAACAAAAGGATAGGCTTATAGATGCCTGCCTCACGCAGTTGGATGGCTTCTTCGATACACGCCACACCAAATGCAGGCGCGAAAGGTTGCAGTGCTTTGGCGCAGGCCACAGCGCCATGACCATAGGCATTGGCTTTGACCACGGCCATGGTGTTAGATTGTGGTGCCAGTTGACACGCCCACTTATAGTTTTCTATCAGCGCAGCGAGGTCAACCACCATGTGGCTAGGACGGGCCATGGAAAGGTCTCGTTAGTAGTTAAATTTACCGGCGCTGTATAGCTTAGCAGCGCGTTCCCAAATAACGCCAGGTTTGCCGTCACCGACGGGCTGGCCATCTAGTTCAGTCACGGGTGCAATCTCTTTGCTAGAGCTAGAGATCCAAATTTCGTCGGCGTCAAAGACTTCCTGTTTGGTAATAGCGCGCTCTTCTACCGGAATGCTGCCATCTGCACGTAACACGCCTAAGGCAATAAGGCGGGTAATGCCCGGCAATATTTGGTGATCTAAGGCGGGCGTGATAACAGTGCCTTTTTTAACGATGTAGGCATTGCATGCACCACATTCAGTGAGCTCGTCATTGCTATTAAACAATAATACTTCGCCGCTGCCTTGGCTGTAGCCTTGTTGGTAATGCATGACATTGCCGAGCAAAGAGATAGACTTAATATTACATCGCTGCCAGCGTTGATCTTGCATACTGGTGACCTTATAAGCGTGTACTTTATCGCGTTCAGGAATAGGCGCTGCAGGAATTTCCGTAGGCATGGCAAATACCGTCGGTGCGACACCTTTAGGGTAAGGGTGGTGACGCTTGGTGTCTGCACCACGAGTCACATGCAAATACAAACCAACTTGCGGTGCTGGGTTACGCTCTATGAGTTGTTCACAAACTTGGCGCCACTCATCATGGCTCCAATTTAGTTCAATTTCTAAGGCTGCAAGTCCTTCGATCATACGGTCGATGTGAGGCCCAAACCCCACCATCCTGCCATCATAGGCAGGGATCACTTCATAGATGCCGTCGCCAAATAAAAAGCCACGGTCTAGGGGTGAAATGCTGGCTTGCTCAATTGGCATGTAAGTGCCATTTAGATAAACAATGCTCATAGGATAACTCTCTTATGCCACGCTACGTATTTTGTGTGTGTGGGGTTTGGTTGACCAGTTGGCTCGCACTGTCGGCTAACAACTGGGGTAATAATCGGTCTTCATCTTGGCGCCAGCCACAGCAAAACTTGAGTTTCGGTGGTGCGGGATCAACCTTAAACGAGATCAGCCGGCCGGCTTTAAGGGCGTCGGCAACGATCGGTTCGGGCAACAACGCAATGCCAGCACCTTGTTCGGCCATAGCCAATAATCCAGACACCGAATTGCTAGTATGGAATTTGGGTTTTTCCAATACTTGGCTAAACAGCTCTTGTAAGTGTTTGCCGGGGCCTGTGGCGCTAGGAAAACTCAAAATGGGCCAGCGACTCAATGCGTCTAAGTTTAAATATGACTCGGTTTTCATCAACGTTGGGCTACCCACCCAGGTCTGTGGGTATGCACTCAGGGGTTGGGTTTTAACTGTGCTGGCTTGGCCCGTATACACCATCAAGGCCAGGTCTAGCTGATGGTCTTCGAGCTGTTTATAGAGTGCCAACGAAAGGTCGATGGTGAGCTCAAATTGAATTAACGGGTGCTGTTCACGCCAGACTTTAAGTAAATCCCTAAGCCATAGGTGGGCCACTGTATCGGCAATGCCAATACGAAATACACCCTGCTGTGGTGATTCGTCTTGTAACTGAGCTTTCATCTCGTTGCTAATGGCCACCAATCGTTCGGCAAAGGGTAGTAGTTGCATGCCACGAGCAGTGAGTTTGGTGCCACTTTGATCACGTTTAAATAGCTTTACACCTAGCTCTTCTTCTAAGGTCGCAATACGGGCCGAAATAGCGGGTTGTGATGCATGTAACTGTGCTGCGGCACCATGGAAACTGCCTAGGGTAGCGACTTTGATAAAGCTATTTAGGTTGCGAAGGCGCACGTTTATTTCCTTTTGCTAGGCCGAGCCGGTGAAGCCGGTGATATTGCGTAACTGATGGATCACGTCTAAGCCTTCACTCACGGGCAAACCATCTTCGGTTAACTGGTTCTCACGAGTGACGCCGTCAACACTGCCTAAGTCGGACAAATACTGCAATATCGCTAAAGGATCGATTTTAGCTAATAAATCCTGGCCCCGCCAGAGCCCCAAAAATGCAATGAGGCCATAGGCTCCCCAGTTAGATACATCGGCGACAATGAGTTCGTCGGCCGAGGTCATGGCGGGCACAATATTAAGTGATTTTAAAGCATGGTTGACCTTGCCCATGCCGATTTCGTTGCCGCCGTCGCCCACTGCAATAGTCGGGCATTGAGACCAATCCATAAAACCGTCAAAACAGGCGGTGCGTGCGCTGATGCTTTCGCCACGCATATTATAATAACCGCCATCGGCGGCCTGTCCGGGACGTTCAATAGAGACAATCGCTTGGGGTTTAAGTTGGGTTAATGCGGCCAAGGTGTCGGCCTTATTGTTGTGGTTGTCACCGACACTGATTTCATAGGTGCGGTAACGGGCCGAGAGGGCGCCTACTAAGGGTTGACCACAGACGATGATGGGGTTGGCTCCTAGGGTTTCTAGGGCCTCATAAAGCGCAATGCTACCTACCGGACCATCGGTTTCGAAGGTGCCCACAACGGGAAAACCAGTGCCAATGAGTATGGTGGCTGAGGGGTTAGTGTTGTCGCTGAGGCAGGTCCGTAGGATTTGTGCAGCACGCAAACAGTAACCCGCCTCTAAGGCAGGCTGAACTTGGGCCATGCCACGGGGATTACGAGCCACTAAGGCGTCTTCTATTTGTTGGCTCAGGTGTTGGTCGTTAAGCATAACTAATCCTTGGTGTGAAGCAGGGGGGTGGCATCAAACTTGAGTTGCGCCAAGGTGTTGATGGTATGGGCTTGGTACAAGTCGATAATTTCAAAGGTGATGGTGTTGCCCGGTCTTAGTTGAGCTAGGCGCGCTGTGTCGCGGGCGATTACAGAACCCAATTTAGGGTAGCCACCAATGGTTTGTCGATCATTGAGCAAAACAATGGGTTGACCGTCGGCTGGCACTTGAACCGCACCTAAGGCAATGCCTTCCGACAACATCTGTTGGCTGGGGCAGGCGATCGACGGCCCTTGCAAACGCATGCCCATGCGGTCACTGCGGTCGGTCACTTGATATTGACTGTGCTGTAAACGGGCCTTAGTGGCGGCGTCAAACAGGTTGTGTTGATAGCCCAGCACTAAACGTAAATGGGCAGATTCTGCGTATATGGGTTGGTGCTGAGGGGCTAAGCTTAGCTGATCATGCTGGAGTACAGTGGCGCAGGGGAGTTGGTCGTTGGCTGCCAATTTGAGGCCATTTAACCCACCTATTTTTTCGCGCATAACGGTGGCGCAACTGCCAAAGCTTGGGTCAATGTTAAAACCACCGGCCACGGCTAGGTAGGTGCGGCAGCCTTGGCTAGAATACCCCAGCTTAACTTGATCACCAGCGACCACCTTGTGGCCGCACCAAAGTGGTTTGTTAACCCCGTTGATGCTGACGTCCAATTCCGCGCCAGTAATACAAATGTAACTGTCGGTTTGCGCTTGTAGTTGTAAACCACCAAAACTGACTTCAATGGCACAGGCGTTGGCGGCATTGCCCAGAATGCGGTTGGCCCAAGCAAAGGCTTCGCTGTCTAGTGGCCCGCTGCTGGTTAACCCAATTTCGTGTTGGCCAAAGCGGCCTAGATCTTGAAGTAAGCTCAAGAGACCGGGTTGAAGGACTTTAAAACTCATGTAATTGGCCCCCTAAAGTCACGTACTGGGCTTGATCTATAGGGTAAAACTGAACGCGGTCACCGACATTGACTGGCATGTGCGGCACCTGTTGTGGGTTAAACATGGGGGTAGGGCAGAGGCCAATAAGGTTCCAACCGCCCGGTGACGGGGCTGGATACACGGCGGTCTGGCGGTCGGCAATAGCCACCGCACCGGTCGGGACTTTGAGTCGAGGGGTGGCTAACCTTGGCGCAGCCAGGCGTTCGTCGATCTCGCCTAAGTAGGCAAACCCGGGTGCAAAACCAATGGCGTAAACACGGTACTCGGTCGCACAATGCAAGTCGATGGTTTGCTCCACGCTCAGCTTCGCGTTGGTGGCTAGCAAACTCAGCTCAGGGCCATATTTGGTGCTATAAAATACCGGCAGCTTCACCAATTTACTGGCTTCTTGTTGGGTTGCTAAGGGCCTTGATAAGGCGCTACGTAACTGTTGCTTCACCCATAAGTGATCGCAGTTGGTGCTGTTAAAAATCACCAGCAGAGAGGCATAAGAAGGCACTAGGTCTAACAGGTGGTGGCCTAGCTGGTGTTTAATTTGGGCTGTGGTCGCGGCTATTTTAGCGCTAACCTCGGCACTAATGACGGTGCTATTGGGTTCGCCAAAATAAATGATGTAGCTGTTTTCACTGGCTATTTCAATGCTGTCTACGCGACTCATGTGCACTAACCCGCAGTGTTGTTTTGTTGAATTAACTGGCGTATATCGGCAATGGCTGCAATGCCAGCATCATTGTCACCGTGCACGCAAAGGCTGTCGACTTTAAGGTCTAATGATGCCCCACCTACGCTAGTAATAATGCCCGTGCCTAACAACTGAGCAACTTGTGCCATCATTGCGTCATGGCCGAGTACGGCACCACTTTTACTCCGCGCCATTAAACGGCCGTCGTCTTCGTAGCGGCGGTCTGCAAAGGCCTCAAAGTACAATTCTAAAGATAATGCGTGTGCTTCGTGTTCATGGGTTGCCGCCAAGGTAGTGGCTTGTAACATGAGTTTAAGGCTGCTGCCATAGCTTTGGTTATACTGGCTAAGCGCCTGCATAATTGCTTGGCGCACCTCTAGCTTGGTCATCATGTCGTTGTATAGAGCACCATGGGGTTTTACGTAGGCCAGTTGTAAACCTTGGCAGGTGGCCATACCATCCATAGCGGCGATTTGGTAGTGCATAAACGCGATGATTTCGGCACTGGAACAATTCATGGAGCGGCGACCAAAACCGACTAAGTCGGGATAGGCCGGATGGGCACCAATCATCACTCTGTGTTGTTTGGCTAAGCTCAAGGTGTTTTGCATTACGAGTGGGTCACCGGCGTGAAAGCCGCAAGCAATATTGGCTTGATCAATATTGGCCATGGCTTTGGTATCTTGGCCCATGGTCCAGGAACCGTAGCTTTCGCCTAAATCGCAGTTGAGTAGCATGGCATTAACCTCGTTTATAAAATAGACAGCTTGCTGTTGTTTAGATCGGTGACCAACATACAGCCCGGCGCATGGGTAATGCAAAACTCTGGTTTAGCTTGCTCTACGGCGACTTGAGGTGTGACACCACAAGCCCAAAATACAGGTACCTCGCCGTCATTAATGGTGACAGCATCGCCAAAGTCAGGTGTATTAATGTCATTGATGCCAATGGCACCTGGGTCGCCAAAGTGGATGGGTGCGCCGTGCACAGAAGGGAAACGGCTGCAAATTTGTACCGCCCTAATGGCATCGGCCGGTTTGTAGGGACGCATGCTCACCACCATGTTGCCAGCAAATGGGCCGGCGGGTTGACAGGCTATGTTGGTGCGATACATAGGCACGTTTACGCCTTGGCTTAAATTACGTACATCTAAACCATCGGCCAATAGCGCTTCTTCAAAGGAAAATGAGCAGCCTAAGACAAAGGCGACCAGGTCGTCGCGCCAGTACTGCTCAATGCTATTGACTTGAGCGACGTTTTGGCCATTTTCAAACAGCTTGTATTGAGGAATATCTGTGCGTAAATCGATATCTTGGCCTAAACTTTTAAGGCGGAAATCACCCGGCGACTCCGACATACCAATAATGGGGCAGGGTTTAGGGTTGAGGTGGCAAAATTTTAGAAAATCGTTGGCGTAGTCTTGCGGTAAAATGCATAGGTTGCCTTGTACAAAACCCGAACATAAGCCCGATGTGTTGGTGGTCATGTTGCCGCTGCGAATTTTTTGGCGCAACTTATAGGGTGTAATGGTCATTGTGGCTTCACTATGGGGTTAGATGAGGGCCATTTTGCAGTGCTAAGGCACTGCTGTCTAATGAAATCTATTGTGCCTATTGATAAAAAAATCTGATCAGTTTATAAAAAAACTGATTTAATTTTTCATAATTGATAGCTTTTAGCGTGGTAACATACGCCTAGTCGTACACAAGGAACTAATTTGTCTACGGCTGCTCTTAACTAAGAGCGCCTGTTTAGGCTCAGGAGGAGGACGTGAAAATAACAAGGAGTTGGTGGTTAGCACTGGTCTGCGGTTTAGTTGTGGTGGCGCCAGCGTGGGCCGGTTTTGACAACCGCATGGACGTATCAAAGTGGCTTTCCGAAAACAGTGACCTGGGTTTTGACAAATCTGAAGTGGCCGCTTTTTTAGCGCAAACTAAGGCTAAGCCTAGTATTATCCCAATCATTAGGAATGCGCCGGAAAGAAAGTGGGTTTGGAGTCAGTACGGCAAGCGCATGGTGAGCGACTCACGTATCAAACGGGGCAAACAATTCGTTTTAGAAAATTCTTCACAGCTTGATCAGGTTACCCAATCAACAGGTGTAGATGGTGCCATTATTGCTGCCATTGCCGGCATTGAAAGTAACTACGGTGCTAATATGGGGCAGCATTTAACTCTGCGTGTGTTGGCAACACTTGGGTTTGATTCCGCGCGCCGTAGCGGTTTTTTTCAGCGTCAGTTGGCGGATTTTTTTAGGCTTTGCTATAGCCAAGGGTTAGACCCGACCAAAGTTAAGGGGTCATCGGCAGGTGCGGTGGGTATGGGGCAGTTTATCCCCACCAGTTATCGCGATTTTGCTGTTGATGGTGATGGAGATCAGCGCGTCGATTTATTTCACAGTAAGGCCGATAACATTGCTAGCATCGCCAATTATTTGTCTCGTCATCGCTGGCAAGCGGGGGCACCTTGGTTACTGGCTGTTAATGCGGATGTTGTGAAGTCCCGGTGGGTGAACGCAAAGGCCAGCAATAAAGGCCAGACGCTTGGGGTATGGCAGCAGAGGGGGTTATTGAAGTCTCAGACCGCCACGCAGTGGCCACACCAGACGTTTAATTTGTATGCTTTTTCGACCGCAGGTGAAGACGAGTATTTGCTTGGTGGCGCTAACTTTTACGCCATAACTCGCTATAATCACTCGCTTTGGTATAGTCGAGCAGTGATGGACATTGCCCAAGCTATTGTTGCACCTTAACCACTTATTCAAAAGGTTAGTTTCATGCTCTATCAGTTTCGTTTAGTCATCACCGTGTTGGTGGTGTTGAGTTTGGCTGCTTGCTCAGGTACGAGTCGTCAGCCTGCTGGGGTATCTCATGCGGCGGTGGTGGCTGCGGCGAAAGCTAAAACCGAAAGTCGTTATGCCATTAAGCAAGATGTTGGCCCGCAGCAACATAAAGACATGAGTAAAACACCTGACGCGGTGCCTAAAGTCGAGCCGCGCAGCCGAGGTGGTAACAAGAACCGTTATGAGGTTTGGGGTAAACAATACTCAGTGATGGCGTCTAGCTTAGGTTTTACCCAACGCGGTTTGGCTTCATGGTACGGTCAAAAATTTCATGGGCACTTAACCTCCAATGGCGAAACTTATGACATGTATGCCATGAGTGCGGCCCACAAATCCTTGCCCTTGCCAACCTATGCCCGCATTACCAATTTAGCCAACAACAAAGTGGTTATCGTACGTGTTAATGACCGCGGGCCGTTTCATGGCGACCGTGTCATTGACCTGTCTTATGCCGCGGCGAGTAAGTTGGATTACCGTAAAGCCGGCGTTGCGAAGGTCTTGGTCGAGGCGCTGGATCCTACGCAGTGGACGCCGGCAATGGAACGATCTATCCGCCAGCAGCGTAATAACAATAGCTACACGCCCGCTAAAACGGTGGCTGTAAAAACCGCCACCATAGTGGCGCCACAAGTTAAGGAAATTCGCCAACAACGTAACCGAGTGAGTGGCTATTATGTGCAGGTGGCCGCGGTTTCCAAAATTAGCGGTGGCTTATTGTTGCGCAATACCCTGACCCAGAAATTACGTCGCAGCAATGTGTTTGTCGAGCAAGCCAGCGATCGGGCTAATTTATACCGGGTGTTAGTTGGGCCCATTGCCAATGATGCGGGCGCACTTGCCTTGGTCCAACAAATTGCGCAGCTAGGCCATGGTCAGGGGGTAGTGATTAGGCCTTGATTGGGTTGTTTTTTGCAATAGTGAGATGGGCCTGTATGTGCTACAATTCTGGCCTTTAAAAATACTGTTAAATTTTTCAAATGCAGCACTTAATGTTGTTTTGAGCCAATGAACTAAGGTGGTTTGAGTATGGCGAATATTGTGGTTTCGGCCAAGTTGTTAATGCTAAAGGTGCAGGCTGCTTCGGCTGCTACTTTTGCGAGTGTGGCTTTGTTGATGTTGATGGCTAACCCTGTGTATGCAGCGCAGGCACTCGTGCCTCAGCCGCCTCAGCTCGCTGCGAGTGCCTATATTCTGATTGATGCCATCACAGGCAAGGTAATTGTGGAGCAAAATGCTGATCAAATATTGCCACCAGCCAGCCTGACCAAAATGATGACAGCGTATATGTTGTCTTACGAAGTGGCTGCGGGCAATGTCAGTTTGACAGACCAAGTGCGCATTAGTGAAAAAGCATGGCGTACTAAAGGCTCTCGCATGTTCATTCAAGAGGGCAAGTTTGTATTGTTAGAAGACTTGATGCGCGGCATTGTCATTCAGTCTGGTAATGACGCCAGTGTGGCGGTGGCCGAGCACTTAGCGGGCAGCGAAGAAGCCTTTGCCGATTTAATGAACCAACACGCCGTGCGCTTGGGTATGACGCAAACTCATTTCCGTAATGCCACGGGTTTACCGGCCGAAGGTCACAGTACCACGGCACGAGATCTGGCTATTTTGGCTCGTGCCATTATCCGGGACTACCCGGGTGAGTATAAAGTCTATGCGGAAAAAGAGTTCACTTATAACAAAATCCGCCAGCCAAACCGCAATAAACTTTTGTGGCGTGACAGCACCGTCGACGGCCTAAAGACCGGATACACCTCTGCTGCAGGCTATTGCCTTGTGGCATCTGCGAAGAAAGATGGTCAGCGTTTAATCTCTGTTTTATTGGGTGCTGCGGGCACCGAATCTCGCGCCCAAGAATCGCAAAAATTGCTTACCTATGGCATGCGCTTCTTTGAAACACATCAACTCTATGATACCCAAGAAGTGGTGGCTAAGGCCCGCGTATGGGGTGGTGCAGAAGATGATGTAGAGTTATTGATTGAAGACGACCTAGCGGTGACTATTCCACGTGGTCAGGCGAAATACATCAAGGCTGAAATGACCATTAATAAAGGCATAGAAGCCCCTGTAATGGCGGGTCAAAGCTTGGGCCGTTTGGAAATAAAGTTGGACGGTGAGTTGATTATTGAACGCCAGTTAGTTGCCAGTGTTGATGTCAACGAAGGTGGTTTTGTTAAGTCCATCAGCGACAGCGTTGCAAGAATGTTTAGCGATGAATAAGACCACCGATGCGCCTAAAATTGAGTTCCCCTGTGCCAACTATAGTATGAAAATTGTGGGCCGCAAAACGCCAGGTTATCAGGCCTGGGTGATCCAGTGCGTGCAACAATTGGCGTCTGACTTGGACCTTAAGAAGGTGCAGGTAGTGGACAGTCGTAACGGCAACTTCCAGTCTATCCGTTTGGCTATTACGGCACAAAGCGAAGCCCATTTACAGCAAATTCACCAAGCCTTGTTAGCCGGTGGTAAGGTGCAGCTTGTTCTCTGATGAGCAACACTGTGGTGCTGCCAGTAGTCTGGTTATTCGACAGCTAGAGCGCCAAGACTACGCCCAAAGTTGGCAGGCAATGCAGGACTTCACCAACCAACGTAGCGCTGCATCAATAGATGAAGTGTGGTTGATGCAGCACCCGCCGGTGTTCACCCAAGGCCAGGCGGGCAAAGCCGCACATATATTGAATGCAGGCACTATTCCCGTAGTGCAATCCGACCGTGGCGGGCAAGTTACCTACCACGGCCCCGGGCAATTAATGATGTATGTGTTGTTAGATTTAAAACGCCTCGGCATCGGTGTTAGACGCTTGGTTACCCTCTTGGAGCAGGCCCTTATTGATTGCCTAAGCCGTTTTGGCATTAGCGCTCAAGCAGACCCTAAAGCGCCTGGGGTGTATGTGCATGGCAGTAAAATAGCCTCGTTGGGCCTTCGGGTTCGAAAAGGCTGTAGTTTTCATGGTTTGGCACTCAATGTAGATATGGACTTAGCCCCCTTCGACCGTATTAACCCCTGTGGTTACCCGGGCCTGAAAATGGTGCAGATGAGCGACTTGGCAGACGTTACAGCAGATGGGTTTAATCTAGACCAAGTGGCACAGGTGTTGAGCCAGAGTTTAGTTGAACAATTGCATTACAATATAGTGAATTATACCCAACAGGCTTGGGCTTCAAATAACCCCAATATGGCAAGTGATTATGACCAAACCCTACAAAGCTGAAGCCGGTGTTAAGTTACGCGGCGCAGACAAAGTAGCACGGATCCCAATTAAAGTGATACCTACGGAAAAAATGCCCCGTAAACCAGACTGGTTGCGGATTAAAGTGGTGAGCTCGCCGGAAGTTAACCGTATTAAGGCTAAACTGAGAGAACATAAGCTAGCCTCCGTGTGTGAGGAGGCGAACTGTCCCAACCTTGGGGAGTGCTTTAGCCAAGGCACCGCAACCTTTATGATTATGGGCGAAATTTGCACTCGCCGCTGTCCTTTTTGTGACGTTGCCCATGGTCGACCGAACCCACTGTCCGTAGACGAGCCCAAAGAGTTGGCTACTGCAGTAGCCGATATGGCGTTAAAGTATGTGGTAGTGACGTCGGTCGATAGAGATGATTTACGCGACGGTGGCGCACAACACTTTGCCGATTGTATTGCCGCTATTAATGAACGTACACCGGCCACTCAAGTAGAAGTACTAGTGCCTGATTTTCGCGGGCGTATGGACATTGCTCTAGATATTCTTCAACAAACACCGCCTCATGTATTTAATCACAATTTAGAGTCGATTCCTCGGTTGTACAAAAAAATTAGGCCCGGCTCCGATTATGCTTGGTCCTTGCAGTTGTTAGAAAAATACAAACAGCGTTGTCCAGATGTGTTAACTAAGTCTGGCCTGATGCTAGGTTTGGGTGAGACCAATGAAGAAGTACTTCAAGTATTACAAGACTTAAGAGACCATGGGGTGGATATGTTAACCCTAGGGCAGTACTTGCAACCCAGCCTTAATCACCTGCCAGTAGACCGCTTTGTACCGCCTTCCGAGTTTGACCAATTAGGTGAAGCAGCCAAGGCTATGGGGTTTAAACACGTTGCCAGTGGGCCGCTCGTGCGATCTTCTTATCATGCCGATTTACAAGCCAAGGGTGAAGTGATAAGTTGAGGTTTAATAATTATATTATCAAACCCTTTTCTGAAGATGAGTTGTGGCAGGTGATTTCAAGTACAGACCGCTTTTAAACTATTCCATAGAAGACAGGATCAATTGCAATGAAGTCTCAAGTGTTGCTCGTTGAAGATGATGAAATGTGCCAAGAGATTGTGGCTGAGTTTTTATCTGAATTAAACGTCGACGTAACGGTGGTTGGCGATGGAATACAAGCCCTATCCGCCCTTGAAACACATTATTTTGATGTGATACTCATGGATATCATGATGCCCCATATGGATGGCATTGAGGCCACTACCAAGATCAGAGCCTTGGCCGACACAGGCAAAGCAAAAACCCCCGTGGTTGCAATTACCGCCCGTAACCCAGACACCGATCAAGAGGTATGGTTTGCAGTTGGCGTTAATGGCTTTGTTGGTAAACCGTTTTCCGAAGAAGAATTTGTCCAAGTGGTTAGCCCCTATATTTAATAGACGATAACAAACGAAGAGGTAGTCGTGGCAATAGTACATTGGTTAGGCGCGGGTTTGTCCAGTGCACCAGGCATTGAACGGTTGATTAATAACGGTACCGAGCTTTGGTTATGGAACCGCACCGTGAGTAAAGCTCAGGCGGTTATCGTACACTTAGAAGGCACGTGCCAAGCCCGTACTTTGGATTGGCAACAGCTGGAAAACCATGTGAGTCGGGGAGACATCGTTGTGTCTATGCTGCCGGGCACCTTTCATGTACAGGCTGCTGAGTTGGCATTGAATAAAAAAGCCCACTTTGTGTCCAGCAGTTATTTATCGCCAGCCATGCTGGAACTAGATGAGCGAGCACAAAAATTAGGACTGTGTTTGGTCAATGAAGTGGGTTTAGATCCCGGTATTGATCATTTGTTGGCCTACGCATTGCTTAACGATTACCGTGATTCTGCTGCCTATGCCGCCAATAATCGCATTGAGTTTCGCTCCTTTTGTGGCGGTTTGCCAGCCGAAGAAAATGACTTCAAATACAAGTTTTCTTGGTCACCTTTAGGCGTGCTTAACGCATTACGTACGCCGGCCCAGTGGATAGATGACGCACAAGTGAAAACCAGCCCTAAACCTTGGCATGCTATGTGCAATTACACCATGCCCTTGAGTGAAAGTTATAGCCCCACCTTTGAGTCCATTCCTAACCGAGACTCGTTGCCGTTTATGGCTCAATACGGCTTTGACCCGCAATGGACTGTGGATATATTTATCCGCGGTTCGCTGCGTTTGCAGGGTTGGGCGGAGGCCTGGAAAGATGTATTTAGCTTGATAGAGTCGGGTGATAACGCCGACATTGAAGCTCAATTGGCCGCCAAGTCAGATGAATTATGGCAACAACACGCCTTTAAAGACGGCGAACAAGATCGTGTGGTGTTGTATGTGGAACTGTTGGCCAAAGATGAAGATACCGGTGCAACCATTTGGCGAGAAAGTTATTCAATGGATGCCTTTGGCAACGACAAAGGCAGTGCTATGGCGCGTTTAGTATCGACCACAGTGAGCCTTGCGGTAGATGCCGTATTGCAAGAGCGTATTGCAGCTGGGGTGAGTGCGGCGCCTCAAGAAATGGATTTGGTAAACGATTGGTTGGTGTATTTGAATGATCACCACGAGAATATCCAACACCTCAATCATATGGAATGACGCGCATGCGAGCTAACCAAACTGCCATTGTGGTGGGTGCGGGTATGGTGGGCTTGTGTTGTGCATATGCATTACACTTGCGCGGCATCAAAGTGACCGTGGTTGATCGCGACATTGAGGGTGACAAAACCTCCTATGGCAATGCCGGCGCTTTAGCCATTAGCGAGTGTGTGCCCCACAGCCTGCCGGGCCAAATCTGGTCCATCCCCAAATGGTTGTTAGACCCTATGGGACCTTTGTCCCTAAGGCCGGCACATATGCCGTCATTTATGCCGTGGATACTGTCGTACCTTGGTCATAGCCGCAAGCGTCAAGTCACCCACATTGCAGACGCGTTACACGCTATCAATGAGCGGGTGAGTGCTGATTATGACCCTATGTTACACGCCATTGGTTATGCCGATAAAGTACACGACAAAGGCTGTATACGAGTATACGACAGCTACAAAAGCTTTAAAAAAAATGCGCTAGAATGGCGTATACGTAAACAACATGGCCAAGATTACGAGCTGTTAGGCGAAAATGACTTACGTCGTATGGCGCCAGCCATTGGTAAGGTCAAGCAGTTTGGTGTGTTTCAACCGCAATGGCGCATTATGGATGACCCGAAGGGTTTAGTGGGTTGCTTGAGGCACTGGTTGTTAGCGCAGGGCGTGACTATGGTCAACGCCAACGTTGATGCCTTGGTTTGCGCCCAAAGTAGTGTGGTAGGCGTTACTACTAGCCTAGGTGTTATCAACGCCGATATGACCATAGTGGCTGCAGGAGCTTGGTCTAAGGCGTTGGCTAAACAAGTGGGGGAACCCTGTTTGCTTGAGTCTGAGCGAGGCTATAATACCACCTTGCCTAACCCCAACATTAGCTTAAAACACGAATTGCTATTTGCTGAAGAAATGTTTGTGGTTTCGCCGTTGGCGATTGGATTGCGGGTAGGGGGGGCATCAGAATTTGCCGGCCTTAAGGCGGCGCCCAATTATCAACGAAGTGACAATTTGTTACGTTTAGCGAAGCGCTATTTGCCAGATCTTAATACCGAAGGCGGCATTCAATGGGTGGGCCATCGGCCGTCTACCCCGGACTCATTACCGGTATTAGGTCCGTCTGTTAAGTGGCAAGGTTTATGTTACGCCTTTGGCCACTCTCATTTAGGTATGACCCAAGCGGCTAGTAGTGGGCAAATGTTAGCCGAAGTGCTAATGCAGCCTGAGTTAAACACGGATTTGAGTGCTTATAGTATTGGCCGGTTTAGCTAGTCAAACCAATGTCTGTGCCGGCTAGGCACAGGGTGAGCTGGCCTACTAAATCCCACACGTTAGCCGTACCTACACCTTTGATACTTTGATCAATTTGTTGGCATTGGTGCAGCATTTTAGCGAGGCTCTGGTTGTTGTGTTGTTGCGCCGCATGGCGCAAACAGGCTTTACGTTTTTCCCACACCCGTTCTTGGCGCAAGCCTGCTTCAATGCCCTGATCATGGTTAATGAGCTTGTGCAGTAAACGAATTTCACGGCTTAACACCCACAGCATGGCCATGGCGTCGGTGCCTTCTTCGCGCAATCCATAAAGCATGGTTAAGCTACGCTCGGGGGCGCCACCAAGTGCGGTGTCGACCAGTTGAAAACTACTGTATCTGGCATGCCCACCCACATCACTGGCAATGTCGTCGGCGCTGATCTGTTTGTTGGGCCCTTGCAGGGTGAATTTCTCGAGCTCTTGGGCCGTGGCTAATAGATTGCCTTCGGTACGTTGCACCAGTAATTGGCTGGCATCATCGGTAATGCTTAGATTGAGAGACTGCGCCCGTTTCTGTACCCAACGCGTCATTTGAGGTACTTCTAGCGGGTAGATAGGGATACAAACCCCAGCCTTTTCTAGGGCTTTAAACCACTTGCCTTTTTGGCCGCTGCTGTCTATCTTGCCACTGCTAATGAGTATTAGGTTGTCTGGGTTAGGCTCGGCCACCAGCTGTACCAGGGCGGCGGAGCCTTCTTTGCCAGGTTTACCGCTGGGCATGCGTATTTCAATAATCTTGCGGCTGGAAAACAGTGACATGGTTTGATCGGCGGCGTTAATTTGTTGCCAATCAAAGCGCCCTTCGACGTGAAATAAATCGCGCTCTAAAAACGCCTGCTGACGTGCTTGTTGGCGAATGGCGTCACATTTCTCCTGTTGCAATAACGGCTCGTCACCAAACACCAAATAGCAGGCGGCTAAACCTTGGCTTAAATGCTGCTCAAGTTGATCAGGTTTAATACGCATGGAGGTTATTGTTGCCGGCTCAACTGACGCATTACACGGCTAGCGAGTTGGCGGTACAGCAAGGCCCAGCTGTCGGCTTCGATGCGTTGGTTAACCGTGGCTTGGACACCGCTCAAGTCAACATCTGTACTCACCGATAATCGCAGGCCTGAGGGGTCTGTGTGGGAGGCGTTGTCGGCGCTTTGATACAGGTAGCGCGTGGTCAACGTGTAACGCCATACGGTAACGTCGCTGTTTTGATCCAAAATAAGCTCGGCGCGGTTTTTTGTTGTCTGGATTAAGCTCAGCTGAGGTCGCAATAGCGGCTGCGTTTTGAGTGCCTCGAGTGACTCAACCTCAACCTGCTGTTGGGCCAATAAGGCAGCCACTTGGGCACCTAACTGGCTATCATTAGCGTACACACTTAGCGTAGCAGGGTAGGCTGCTTGGCTCTGCCCTTGCAGGTGAAACCCGCAGCTGCCCAGCAGTAAACTAATACACATCAAGGCAAACTTAAAGGCCAGTTTAGGTTGGAGCGGAGTGGCTATGGGTTTCATCTATACGGCTCGCTTAGCTAACCACAATGTTAACTAGTTTGTTGGGTACAATAATGACTTTACGGACCGCTTTATCGGTAATATAGCTTTGCACTTTGTCGTCGGCTAATGCCAATTGCTGAATCGTGTCGCGGTCAGTGTTGGCATCAATGCTTATTTTGCTACGCAACTTGCCGTTCACCTGAATCATCATATCGATGTTAGATTTTACCAGCGCCTGGGTATCTACTTCTGGCCATGGGGTTTGTAAAATATCTTCGGTGCCTTCAAAGGCCTGCCATAAGCTATGGCATAAGTGCGGCGTAAACGGCGACAGTAGCAATACAGACGTGCGAAGGCTCTCTGCACGTACGGCTAAACCCTGTTCCGAACTATCATCAAACTTGGAGGTCGCATTGCTGAGCTCCATAATAGCTGCAATGGCGGTATTGAATGTGTTGCGGCGATCGATGTCGTCACTCACCTTGTCAATGGTTTCATGGGTTTTACGACGCATGTCCTGTTGCTTTTGGTTGAGCTTAGTCACATCTAAGGCCGGCGCAGTTGGCCCAGCTAAGTGTTGTTGTACTTGTTTCCAAAAGCGCTTAATGAACCGTTGCGAGCCTTCAAGACCTGCGTCGGACCACTCCAATGACTGCTCTGGGGGTGCAGCAAACATGGTGAATAAACGCACCGCATCTGCACCGTACTGGTCAATCATGGTTTGTGGGTCAATGCCGTTGTTTTTTGACTTAGACATCTTGCCCATGCCGTCGTACATGACTATCGAACCATCGGACTTTTTAATGGCACCGGTAATGCGGCCCTTGTCATCAATCACAGGCTCAACATCTAACGGAGAAATCCAATCTTGGCCGCCTTTGGCGTCTTCTTGATAGTAAGTATGGGCCAATACCATGCCTTGGCACAGTAGCTTTTTAAAGGGTTCGTCAGAGGAGACTAAGCCCATGTCGCGCATTAACTTATGGAAAAATCGTGAGTACAGTAAGTGCAAAATAGCGTGCTCAATACCACCTACATATTGATCCACAGGGGCCCAGTAGTCAGCGGAACCAGGCGCTAACATGCTCTCATGGTGATTAGCGCTTGTAAAACGCGCGTAATACCAAGACGACTCCATAAAGGTGTCGAAGGTGTCGGTTTCACGTTCGGCGGCGCCACCACACTTAGGACAGCTGGTATTAATGAACGACGCCATCTTCTTAATAGGAGAGCCACTGCCATCAAATTCAACTTCGGTAGGCAATACCACGGGCAGCTGGTCTTCAGGCACTGGCAATGCACCACAGGTGTCGCAGTTGATCACTGGAATAGGTGCGCCCCAATAACGTTGGCGCGAGACACCCCAGTCGCGTAAGCGATAGTTAGTGGTCACTTTGCCTTTACCTTGCTGGTCTAGTTCTGCGGCAATGGCATCAAAGGCGAGTTGGAACTCCATGTCGTCAAACACGCCCGAGTTAATGAGCAAACCTTTGTCGGTGTAAGCCGCTTGGCTCACATCCGCGTCAATAGACTCGTCGGCGGGGCGAATCACTTGTTGGATGTTAAGACCGTATTTAGTAGCAAATTCCCAGTCCCGCTGGTCGTGTCCAGGCACTGACATCACCGCACCAGAGCCATAGTCCATCAATACAAAGTTGGCAGCCCACACAGGTACGGGCTGGCCGGTAAGGGGGTGAATAGCGCTAAAGCCTGTGTCCATGCCTAGCTTTTCCATGGTGGCCATATCCGCTTCGGCCACTTTCATGTTTTTGCAGCTATCGATAAACTCACCCATGGTAGGGTTGCTCAGTGCAGCCTTTAATGCCAGTGGGTGCTGTGGTGCAACCGCTACATATGTGACGCCCATTAACGTATCTGGGCGCGTGGTGAATACGTCTAAGGTACCGTAATCGGCAACATCAAAACTCAGTTCAACCCCTTGTGAGCGGCCAATCCAATTACGCTGCATGGTGCGCACTTGTTCGGGCCAATCGTCTAATTGGTCAAGGTCATCAAGTAGCTGATCGGCATAGTCGGTGATCTTAAGGAACCACTGTGGGATCTCTTTGCGCTCGACTAAAGCACCAGAGCGCCAGCCACGGCCGTCAATCACTTGCTCGTTGGCCAATACGGTTTGGTCAACGGGGTCCCAGTTAACCACGGCATTCTTTTTGTAAACTAAGCCTTTGTCGAGTAGCTTGGTGAAAAACCACTGTTCCCAGCGATAATAAGACGGTTCACAGGTCGTTAATTCGCGGCTCCAATCGTAACCAAAACCCATGCGCTTGAGCTGGTCGCGCATGTAGGCAATGTTTTCGTGAGTCCACTGGGCCGGAGGCACATTGTTTTTCATAGCCGCATTTTCTGCGGGCAGGCCAAACGCGTCCCAACCCATGGGTTGCAACACGTTTTTACCTTGCATGCGCTGGAAGCGCGAAATCACGTCGCCAATGGTGTAATTGCGCACATGGCCCATGTGTAGTCGACCACTGGGGTATGGGAACATAGACAGGCAGTAGTACTTTTCTTGGCCTGGCTTGTCGGTGGCAACAAAGCTGTTGTTGTGTTCCCAAAAGGCTTGAATCTGCGGTTCGATATCTTGTGCGTGGTATTGTTCGTTCATGGCTGCCAGTGAATTAATGCTAGAAATAAAATCGGTTCACATAATACCATTAGAGCGGTGTTAACCGGTAGTTTAGGCGGCAAATAGTTGCTGGTTTTTTGAGGCTTGATTAATCACAATAAACTCAAATAAATGAATTTATTGTGATTAATCAAGCCTCAACGGTTGAATTATTAGTTTACTGCCGTTACAATGCGCCTCCCTTCTACGGCACTCGCTGATTTTGTTTAGAAGGTATAGCGCGCCCGTAGCTCAGCTGGATAGAGTACTCGGCTACGAACCGAGCGGTCAGAGGTTCGAATCCTCTCGGGCGCGCCATTTTCTTTTCTAAGATGTTGTTTTATAAGGGTTTTTTTGTTATTCTTAATAACGATACCGTAAAATATACCGTCTTTTGTTTTATTTTTTACTAGACCTGTTAGATCCCTCACTTAATTAACTTGATTGGTCCATAAGATCACTCTAAGTCTTTTTTGTGCCTGTTAGTTTAGTTCGTACAGTTACCTTCTGTCCCCTGTTTGGCTTGCTCCTACACTAAGGTATGAGCCTATGTGCAGAGCTGGGATTGTGAGTAGTGATCCGACTACTATGGGTAATTCAAGTGAAGCATCCAGTCTGCGAATATCGCTTCTATTTTTAATATTCTATTATATATTACTGCGCTAGCTTGTTGCTTGGCGGTGTACCCTGTGGTCAATAATGGCATAGCCATTTTGTCCATAAGTACACGGTCTCTAAGGCTTATGCGTTGCGTATAAGATAATTAAGTGGTGGCCTAGTGGAGTTGGTTATCTGTTTGCCAAAGCACTTCGTACGCGCTTCCTCGTTGCGCTGGCGCTGCACTTCTCGCACTACGAAGTCCACTATCTGTTTAGCCCTGGTTTGTAACTCTATTTGAAACAGGTGTGTGTAAAAAAAGAACCCTAGCCGTTAGGCTAGGGATTAGGGTTATGAAGCTTTGACATCAAGCTGAGCATGGCGCTTTGATTCCATTGCATTACGTAGTTCGGTTAGCGCTTGCTTTTGTTCTATAGACTCTGCGTCCATTTCCGCCTTATGACGGTTGTATTCGGCTTGTGCCTTGTTGTTGACGATTTTGCCGGAGACTTCAAAAGCCTCCGCATACTGATTTACACCACTGAAGAGTGATGTAAACATGGTGATTACCATGGTGGTCTTGCTTGCCAGCACCAGTGCAACGGCGATGACGATACAAGGCAAGGCCAAGGTTCTGGACTACAAAGAATCGAAAGGTCAACCCAAACAGTGTATGGAACTACCGGCGCAACTCGATACTAGACAGCAGTATTATGGGGATTTTATTCGCCTAACTGGGACTAAAATTGGTGCTGCTAGCCACTATGTTAAGCAACCCGTTGCGTTAACTACCGGTTCAGACCTGCTGTGTTTTAATGAGCTGCGTTATGGGTATCGGTACCGTGTAACTTTCCGCGATAGGTTTCCTTTGGCGGATGGCGATACCTTTCGGCATGAAAAAAGTACTGCGTTATATACATTTGCTATACCAGACCTAGACCCAAGTGTTAAGTTTCAAGGCAACAGCCTAGTGCTGCCTACCATTGGTGGCCCGAAAGTGCCTTTAGTGCTCACCAATACAGGTGAGTTTAGCTTAAAGGTATTTCGCCTATCAGAAACCCAAATTCAGGCCGCTCGTGGGCTCAAAGGTCTACGGTTGCTTGACCAAGTTTTGGTAATTAACTATTCTACTATGTGGTGTGCGTTAAAGGATTGGTTGTTAGCGCAGGTGGCGTCACCGTAATCGGTGAGCGAGGCTCGAACAATGCGTACGCACAGATGTGCTTTTGTATTCTAGTGTATATGTTCGTATTTCTGTTACTCTAAGACAATAGAAATTAAGGTCTGCCTCCTGTGAAATCGAGTCACCACTTCGCCAATCGCCTATCGATGAGCCAAAAAATAGCCAGCTTAATGGCAGTCGTTGTATTTGGTTTTGTTGCCGTGGTTGGTGTCGCCATTGTTCAGGTGACTAGCGTCGTGGAAAAATCTGAACGAGTTGCGTCCATTAATTTGCCATTGATACAGTCTATTTCACACATCGGTAGCTTGGCCTGTTCCCAGTATCTTGATGCCCATCGAGTCGTGACCTCCAAACGAATTTTGCATTTGGGCAATAGTTCGGCCGCATTAAACCCACCTAATCGAGAACGTTTTATTGCCAATGGTTTGCTGCTGCAACAGGCCATTGCCCAGCTAGAAACCGATATCAGAATTTTGTCCAATACCCAAGACACCGACCCATCAATGGTAGCTGAACACAAAGGCAGGTTATTGCCAATTTTGTTTGAACTACGTCGCTCTAGCCAAGGGTATCAATTAAAAGTAGAGAGACTGATTCTCCATCAGTTGAGTACGATCGAACTCGCTGTCGTTTCCGATCAGTTGGACACTCTCGAAACTGCCATTAACCAGCAAATCAATGATTTTGACGACATGGTCTCTGTGATAAACCTGGATACGGTGAATGAGATTGTGTATGAAGAAAAAGTGGCCATAGGTCTAATAATTTTGACGACCTTGCTAGTGCTAGCGATTGTGTTGACGATAACCTATGTGATCGTTAGGAATGTTATTGCAAAACCGTTGCAACAGCTCACCGACACCATCAATGTGTTCACCCCGTTCCATAAGGTTGATGAGACTGAGTTTGAAAAGTCGATTATATTGCGGCAAGACGAGTTGGGACGTATGGGGCGCAGTTTTAACCGCTTGAAACATGATTTATGGAATCAAGGTGAAGACCTTGCCAAAGCTATTTTTGAAGCCGAGCGCGCAAACCGTGCCAAATCGGTATTTTTGGCATCTGCCAGCCACGATTTGCGCCAACCTCTCAACGCCATGCAAATGTACATTGCAGCCCTTAGGGTGAAGGTAGACGACCCTGTGGTGGTGAATTTGGTAGATGATATTGATGCAGTGTCGGTGTCGACCACGCGTTTGTTAAATGCACTGCTGGACGTTTCTCAGTTAGAAGCTGGCGCTATACAGCCACACAAAGAAAGTTTTTGCGTAAGTGATTTGTTGCGCAGTTTAGTGCAAGCCTATAATCCAGCAGCCGAAAAAAAGGGTATTAGGTTGCGTATGGTGGATTGTAAATTGTATTTATACAGCGATATTGCATTACTGGAACGTATCTTAGGAAACTTCATATCTAATGCATTGCGATACACTCAAGCCGGCACTGTGTTGGTAGGCTGTCGTCGGCATGAACACCATGTATCTATCGAAGTAATGGATACTGGGTGCGGTATTCCAGAGCATCAACTGGTGCCCATTTTTGACGACTTCCACCAACTCAATAACAGTGAACGAGATAGAAGTAAGGGGCTGGGTTTAGGTTTGGCCATAGCCAAGCGTCTGTCATTGTGTCTTGATCATGACATTGAATGCGAATCTATTGAGGGCAAAGGTTCGCGTTTTTCCGTACAAGTGGATATAGGCCAGAAGCCAAAGGATCAGCCAACTTCTATACCGGTTAATATGGGCGTAAAGTCGCTAACGGGTATGAGGTTGTTGCTCATCGAAGACAACGTTGATGTTCAAAAGGCCACTACGCAACTGTTGGAATCTTGGGGTTGTGTTGTGTTTGGGGCCAAGCATGCAGACCAAGCGACGGCGTGGGCTGCACAGCCAAAACAACAGGTGCCGCATTTAATAGTAGCGGACAACCGGTTACCGGGCGCTGCCAATGGCGTAGAGGTTGCTCAGCAAGTGTGTGAGATCATGGATTGCGATATTCCTACCATCATCGTCACCGGAGACGTGGATGACAATAATCTCCAAAAAATCCGCCAGCAAGGCTACTTAGTACTCTGCAAACCCGTGCGTCCTGCAAAACTAAGGGCTGCAATTTCAAACTATGCTTAAACTAGCATAACGCGCTACGGCCTCAGTTCGATTCTTCACCTGCAATTTTTTAAACAAAGCAGATACGTGCATTTTAATGGTGGGTAACGTTAGGCCCAGTTGGTCTGCAATGGCTTGGTTGGACAGACCCGACCGCATTAACTCTAATACATCACGTTGCCTCGGCGTTATTTCGGCTGACACAGATGGCGCCTGTTGTGGCACTGGCGCAGGCGCGAGAGAGCTTTCAGAGAGGTTGGAATTTAGAATGTGTGGTGGAACGTAAATGCCGCCTTCAAGCACCAGCTTTATGGCACTTAGGGTGATGTTTGGGGCTGATGACTTTGGAATATACCCGGCTGCGCCCGCTGCCATAATGGTGCGGATAGAGTTGATGTCGTCACGTACAGAGACGATCACTACGGGCACATCTGGCCATTGTTGACGGATGTTGGTGATGCTCGAATTGGGGTTCATGCCCGGCATCATCAAATCCAGCATCACTAAATCCATGTTGGGTTGATTAGTTAGAGCGTCAATGACTTGATCATAGCTATTGGCTTCATATACGTGGCACTCGGGGGCTGCCATAGCCACCACTAAGGCAAGGCCACCTCGCACTAACGCATGGTCGTCGGCAATTAATATGTGCATGCGCTGATCTGGGTTTTCTGGGGTATTTGAATCCATCATAAAAAGTCCATTTATTTCGATTTTGCAACGGTAACGTACGTTTTCAATAGTCGTTGGCGAAGGTATTCGGCAATGATAGCTGTAATGAGTAAAGCACCGATAACCACCATTTGGTAATAGGAATTGATACGCATTAAGTTCATGCCATTTTGAATGAGTATAAGAAACGCTGCGCCCAATACCACGTTTGATAATTTACCTACACCACCTTGCAAACTCACCCCGCCAATGGCGCACGCGGCGATTGACAGAAGAGGATAGCTTGCTCCTAAATTAGATTCACCGGTTTCTAGGCGAGCGGTAATGAGTAATGCGGCGATGCCGGTAAATAAGGACGCCACGGTGTAAGCGATGATGAGGCAGAATTTGGTATTAATACCAGACAATTGCGCGGCTCTTAAATTACCGCCAATAGCGTAAATATAACGACCTATTCTGGTCCAGTTAAGGAAAATGTACATCAACCCAATACACGGTAGAGTAACTAGGATAGGCACCGGTATATCAAACCAAGTGCCGTAACCAAAAATATTGGCAAAACTAGGCGGCATGCCGTAGATAGGAATGCCGCTAGTAAGAGATAGAGCCAAACCTAGCACCACCGACGACATACCAAAGGTCATAATAAACGGCGGCACCCTAAACCAAGCCACGCCAATGCCGTTGACCAAGCCAATGCCGGCACAGGAACATAGTCCTACCACACTGCCAATTAGTACCGCCTCCCAGCCTGAACCATGCCCAGACCACATCGCGCCCATGGTGAGGGATGACGTCACTGAAGTCATGGCGATCATGACGCCAACCGATAAGTCTAAGCCTGCCGTGAGCATCACCAACATTTGAGCCATGGCCACTAAAATCAAATAAGTGGCATGCATGGCGATACCCATCAGGTTTGTCTGGGACAAAAAGTACTCGCTAGAAAGGCCAAAGCCGAGCACGGCGATAGCGAGAAACCAAGGCAGAACGCCGCCTTTTATATATAACACGACCAAGAAGTTGAGAATTTTTGACATATATCTTGTCTCGGTTGTTGTCTTTGGCTGGTTAGGCTGTGTGGGTGGCAGGGAATGTAGGGTCATGGTGGGCTAACCTCGTGTAGGTCAAGTTGATCTATATGGTGCTTAAGGCTGGTTTCGCTGATATCTTTGCCCGAGATTTCTGTCTGAATTTGACCACGGTGAATAATATAGACGCGATGAGACAAGTTGGCCACTTCACTCAAGTCAGATGAAATCAGTAATATGCTGGCACCGGCGGCGCAAAATTCTTGCATGAGCTGATATATTTCAGCCCGTGTGTCTATGTCGACGCCAATGGTCGGTTCGTCCAAAATAAAAAGTTGTACGTCACGGACGAAGCCCTTCGCCAACATCACCTTTTGTTGAGTGCCACCGGACACATGATGGAGCACGTTTTCAACGCTAAGTTGATTGAGCTTGAGTCTACGACTGACGTTTTCCATGACGTTTTTTTCGCCCTTTCTACGCACCCAAAAGCCGGTGGAAAATTTAGCTAAGTTCAAAGAGGACAATGAAATATTTTGCCGTACACTGTGGTCCATAACGAGACCTTCGGCGCGGCGGTCGGCGGGCAAATAGAGCATGCCTCGGTCTAGCATTGCACGTGGAGTAACGTCGTTAATACCCAGATCTTTGTTATAGACCTGGTCATCTAAATAGGTGATGACGCCGGATTTCATCGGGTTTAATCCAAAGCAGGCACGAGCGATATCGGCGGCGCCTGAGCCGGCTAGGCCAGTGACACCAACGATCTCTCCAGCATTGACGGTTAAGTTAACATTTTGCACCAGTGAATTGGCCAAGTTCAAGTCCTTCACGTCGAGTAGCTGGCGGCCTGGCTGAGCTGTAATTGTGGGAAAGAAAGAGTCAATGCGGTGCCCAAATGCAAACTCAATGAGCTGATCTTCTGTGGTTGTGTTGGTGTCTTGAGTCGTTACCAAATGGCCATCCCTTAGAACGCTCACTCGATCGCTTAATCGAAATATTTCGCTGGTTCTATGGGACACGTAGATGATGCCGATGCCCTCATGTTTAAGCACGTCTATCATGGCGAAAAGTTGGGTGGTCTCTCGGCCTGACAAAGCCGCAGTCGGCTCGTCTAATACCATGATCGCAGGTCTACTGTGAAAGGCTTTGGCAATTTCAACCATGCGCTGTTGAGCATGGGATAGGTGCATGACCAGCTGATCCGGTTTGAGGTCGAATTTTAAACGGTCTAGGGTTTGGCGTGCCCATTGCCGTAGTTGTTTTTTCTGCAAAAACATTCCCGTTGACAGGTTAGAGCCCAAAAATAAGTTTTCTTCCACCGTGAGCGGAGGTACTAACGTATATTCCTGAAATACAGCACTAATCCCCAAATCTTTTGCATGGTGTACTGATTTAATTTTTACCACTTCATCATTGATTAAAATGTTTCCTTGGCTGGGTTGGCTGTCGCCCGTAATGAGTTGCAATAAGGTAGATTTGCCGGCACCGTTTTCACCAAATAACGCATGTACCTCACCCGCATAGAGTTCAAAATCCATTTCATGCAACGCAGGGCTGCCAAAAAAGTGTTTGCTGATGCCTCGCAAACGTAACAAGGGTTGGTCTACACGCCCTGGCGAAGATTTTGTTGCAATGGCCTGGAGGTTATTTTGCGTTATTTTCATCTAATCCACCGAGAATACAGGCGACCAGTGTTTAGGCGCTAACGTAGTTCGACTGTCAAAATCGTCGATGGTGCTGGGTGTGACGATGACGATGGGAGGTTGAACATGCTCAGTGAAACGGCCAGTTTGACCATATTCGGGTCTGCCGCCTGTAGCCATGGGTAAGTCTTCTAACAGCCGTACGGCTTGGTCAACTGCAACGCGAGCTTGGGTAATCATTTGGTCAGATGGCGCCATGTCAATCAGCCCTCGACGAATAAAAATGTCCATGCCAGGAGTGTAATAATAGGCGACCAATTTAACCTTCTTTTTCAAACCTCGCGCACGTAGAGCGCCAACGGCAGCTTCTATGCTAGTGGCGGTGCCTACTAGATAGTCAAACTCAGGTTGGTTGTTGGGTGCATGGGTTTGTAACACATCTTCAACGAGCTGCAATTGAATGGCCTTGCCGGTATCGCCCCACTTTGTATCGACTATGGTGACCGATGTGCCTTGTAATGCTTGGCGACATCCTTGGTCTGCCGCTACTGACCAACCCGCGCTCGGCGGGCCCGGGAACCAAATTATTTGCGTGTCTTTATTGTGATTTTGCTGAGCTATCCATTGGCAGGTGGTGAAACCCATGTTACTGAAGCTTTGCAAAGAATTAGCGTCTATCACCGTATCAATGCCGGTGATAATTACAATCACCGGTATGCCGCGGGCTCGAATGAGGTCTATTTGTTTAGCGTTGCCGTGTTTTGATATGGGCCCAACAATAAGTGCATCAGCGCCATTGGCCATACAGTCATCAATTTGGTTGAGTTGGTTTTCTAAATTGGTATAGCCGCCGGCTTCAAGCAAGGTAATTTTTTGTTGCAAACGTTTGGCTTCACTAATAATGCCATAGGCAACGCCAGCCCAGTAGGAGTCTTTGAGGTGGGGGAAGGACACGCATATGTGATGTTTGTTTTCTACTTCGTTGGCATCCAACGCCGTATAAACCACTTGCTCTAGCTGTGCTAGTTGGTTGCTTGGGTGAGCCCAACAAGCAAACTGCCCGTTAGTGCAGGCTGGATTATACACCCCCATAGGGGTTGACCATTGGGTATCAGCGTTAGCTCCGACTGAAGCGCTACAAAGCAATATCAATAGCCAACCCAATAAATAATTATTTGGCACGCACAATTTCAAATATCGACTGCGCCCGCAATGTCTATCACGTCCCTTATACAACGGGTAAGCCAAGTTGTTGATTTTCATGCGTATCGGTCAACCAATATTTGTACTGGTGAAAGTATACACCCTTGGTTTGCAATAGCGAACTAAAGGATGTGGTGAAAATATCCCATGGCATGCTCTTGACTAAGGTATGTATCCTAGTGTAAAAGTATGCATACTTTAGTTTGTATCAATTGTTTTTTGCTTCAGATTAGCGAGCCCACAAGGCTCTGTTAAACGCAAATAGAACGCAAAAGAGAACTTTAAAAGGTACGCAAAAGTATGCTTTCTAGTCGTAAGCATTATTAAATAATTGGAGATATTGGCAATGAAAATAAATAAAAAGTTGATCTTATCCTGTGCTATTTCAGTGGGTTTATCCACTGGCGCAATGGCCTCGGCGTTGGACGAAATTCCGCAAGACATCAGGGATCAAGTTTACAACCCTAAACTAACCGATCCAGCTCAGCCTTTGGGTGAAAGCGCGTATCGCGATTGGAAGTCAAAACGTTCCCCACCATGGACCATTGGCTATGCCAGTACTTATGCGGGTAACACCTGGCGTAAAGGCGCAATGGAGCGTTTGTTGAACGAGGTGCGTCCTAAGTGGCAAGAGCTTGGTTTATTGAATGACATTATTGTAACCCAGTCGAACCTTAAAGATTCATTGCAAATCCAACAGATTCGACAGTTAGTAGATCAAGGTGTAGACGCTATAATTATTTGCTGTTCTAACCCAACGGCGCTCAACCAGTCTATTAAATATGCTTACGACAAAGGTGTGCCAGTATTCTCATTCACAGGCTACGTAACCTCACCTTATGCAGTGAACTCATCGGTTAACTATCATCAAGCAGGCTATGAAATCGGTCGTTGGATGGCAGAAGAAATTGATGAAGAAGGTAATGTTTTAGTGATAGAAGGTATTCCTGGTGCCTCTGCTTCGGATTCCCAAAACCGTGGTGTATTAGATGGTTTAGCCCAGTCGCCTAATATTAAAGTCACCGGCAACATTGCTCACATGTGGACGTCTCAAGTAGGCCAAGCAGAAACGCAACGTTGGTTGGCAACCCATCCTCGCCAACTTGACGGTATTGCGGTTCAGTCATCAGGTGAAACCGGCGTATTACAAGCCGTGTTGCAATCGGGTCGTGAAATTCCGCCAATGTCTATCGGTGGTGAAATGGGAGCCTTGTGTTACTGGCGCAACAACCCAGACTACATCAGTGGTGCAATTCAAACTTGGCCTCCTGGTGATGACATTGAGCTAGGTTGGAACATTATGATGCGTACCATGCAGGGTCAGGGTCCTAAGATCCAGTCTGTACTTGTACCTTCTGTAACCATCGATTACGAAGATGTTAAGAACTTACTTGATGAAGATTGTAATCGTAACTCTACCGAATGGTACAACGTTGGCGTAGACAAGTGGGGTGGTCCAGATTACCTAGACAACTTCTTCCTTAATCCTGCAGACCCAGAAAAGTATGATCCAGCATCACACTAAAGGGTTGCAGTAAATAGTCGCACCAAGATGGGCAAATAGAGCATGAGCGATATTTGCCCATTAAATAAACAAGGAGTTAGGTCAAGTGGTTAATGCAACTCATACTAATGCAGTAAATGAGTCAAGCGTTCGCGGTGCAGACACTGCACCCGCTTTTCCTGGCGACCTATTTGTAAAAAATGTAGTTAAGTCGTTCGGTGTTACTAAAGCACTGAATGGCGTTTCCTTTACCGGCCATTTTGGCGAAATTCACGCCATTATTGGCGGTAATGGTTGCGGTAAAAGTACCCTTGCAAAAGTGTTAGCGGGCGTACTACCTATAGATTCCGGAAAGGTGTCCATTCGCGGACGCCATCCATCCACACCAGGTGAATCCCGTTCGATCGGCGTTGCCATGGTGTTTCAAGAAGTGCTCGTGGCGGACGAGTCGTCCGTAGTAGACAACCTGTTTGTGGGCTCTGATGGCTTTTTCACCAAGTCCATGTCTGACAAAGAAAAGCAGCGTCGAGCTAAAGCCCTAATGAGCGAGCTGTCGGGTGAAGACGTAGATCCCCTACAGCCTGCGGGCACATTACCTTTAAGCATTAAAGCCTGGATTACTATTGCGCGCGGGTTTTTGTGTGAACCCGATTTGCTTATTTTAGATGAGTCTTCTGCAGCGTTAGATTTTGACTCTACGGAACGATTGTTTCAAAAAATGCGCGACATGCGTGACCAAGGCACGGCCATCATTATTGTAACTCACCGTATTGCCGAGCTAATTCGTATTAGCGATCGCTGTACCGTAATGCGCGACGGAAAAGATGTTGGTGTGTTGGAAAAAGAAGAAATTACTGAAGAAAATTTGCTCCGTTTAATGACGGGAGGTAAGGCATCGGCCAAGCCTAAAATAGGCGATGCACACAAGTCGACTAGCACCCAAGACGCCATTAAAACCACCAATTTGAAGGTGTGGGCCGATTCAGAATTAGTAAATTTTAGCCTTAAAAAGGGCGAAATTGTTGGTATTACTGGCTTAGATGGCCACGGGCAAGATGATTTTGTACGTATTTTAGCTGGCGTTAGAAGTGCCGAAAGCGGAGAGCTAGAAGCCAGCGTCGGCCATGGCCACGACATGATGAAGATACGCAGTTTGGCACAGGCTAAGGAATGTAAAATTGGTTTCGTGTCAGGCGACCGTAAAGCCGAAGGTATATTGCCGAACCTGAGTATTTTGGAAAATTTACTGATTCCTTTATACACCAAAAGTGTCAAGGTGCCGGGCTTAAGGATTATCGATTGGTTGGGTTTGCGTGACGTATTTGATTGGGAAGTAGAGCGCCTTGCCATTAAAACTGGGCCAGAAGAAAACCTCATTACGTCGTTAAGCGGCGGTAACCAACAAAAAGTGATGTTGGGCAGGGCTTTTGCCCAGGAACCATCCAGCCTTATGTTGTTAGATCCGGCACGTGGTATCGACTTGCAGACCAAGCGCGATCTTTACCAACAGCTACGTGACTTTGCCAGCGAAGGCAACTCGGTGGTGTATATGTCGAGCGAATTAGAAGAGTTTATCGGCTTTTGCTCCCGTGTATTAGTATTTAGGAATGGCAGCGTTTTCGAAGAATTTGTCGATGACAAGGTGGAGGGCATTGCCATATTAGAATCGATGTTTGGTCGCCATCAAGGCGGCGGTTCGGCGACTACAGCGGCTCCTGTTTCAACACCAGCGTCAGCGCTTGCAACACCATCTACACCTCCTACTCCCAAACCTTCCCCAATTAACAATGGAGACGCGCCTGTGTCTGATGTCAATATAAGCGAGTACTTCAAGCCTCAAAACACTAGCGACTCAAACCAATCAACAGCCAGTGCCAAGAGTACCTCGATTGGCGACTATGCAAAAAGCGATGAAGCATTGTTTAATCAGTTGTCTGGTCAACAGGACAGCGAACTCTTGCTACAACCTTTGCCCGAGCAGGAATCGCATGTGGCCGCCGCTGCGGTAGATCAAACCTACAAAACACGAGACGAAGATCTATTTAGCCAACTAATAGACGAAACCAATACTGTAACGTCAGATCAGCGCTTCGTCCCTTCACAGAGCATTCAACAATACAACGAAAACGACGAACAAGCCTTCGCTCATTTACAGGCCGAGTCCTCACCCGCGTCTGAGCCTGAGCATAAGCAGGTAACCGAATCCGATAAAACGACACAACCAACGGGCGCGAAAACGTCTTCCTCAGCCTTTAGCGATAAAGACATGCTTCAATTTAACCAACTGATGGCTGATTAATACTATGCAAAATGCACTCGTCAAAGACACAGGTTCATCCTCAAATCCAAGCACCTATTTGATGGTGCCGATCCTCATTTTCTTCGTGATTCTTATTTTTGCTGTGGTACGTGGGCCGTCTTTGATTACCAGTGCGGGCATTGGTAGTGCCATTATCGTGGTGGCGCCATTGATGTTGGCAACTTATGCGTTAACCATCATCGTGATGGCGGGTCGTGCTGGTGTAGACCTTTCTATTGGTCCGCTGATTGGTTTCATAAACGTGAGCCTCATTCAGTTGGTGGGCATTGGCTTTTTAGAATCGGGCATTAGCGTATTTTTGTTTGCCATGGGCGCAGGTATTGCTTACCAAGTATTAATGGGGCTCATCATTGTATACGTGCGTGTGCAGCCTATCATTGTATCCTTGAGTGGCTACCTCGCTTTGGTTGGGCTTAATCTTATTATTATGCCTAGGCCAGGTGGCCTAGCACCCGAATGGATGTTGGATTGGGGTGCGGGTACAGAAATTTTTTCTCCTGTGTTAGTGATTTTGGTCTTGGCGACAGCCGGCTGGTACCTGCTGGCCAAGACCGCTTTTTTTGGTAACCTTAAAATGATGGGATCCGATGAAAGAGCCACCTACACTAGCGGAGTTAATATTAATCTTGTGCGTATTGGAGCCCATGTTGTGGGCGGCATTTACGCAGGCTTAGCGGCCATTACCTTTACCTCTCTTATTAGTTCTGGCGACCCTTCACAGGGTACTACGTACACATTAATGGCCGTAACCGCTTTAGTGCTTGGCGGCGCTAGTCTAGCTGGTGGCCGGGGCAGTGCCTTCGGTTCTTTGTTAGGCGCACTCAACATTTACCTCATCACTTTTGTCTTGTCGACTTTCAACTTTGGCATGGTACAGAGCTATGTCACGGACTTGGCTTACGGCGTCATTTTGGTGGTGTCGTTACTCATCAGTATTGCCATTCCTGAATTACAGCGCCGGCTGAAAAATTTCTCACCGATGATGTTCTTTGTTATCTGCGCCACCTTAGCTTTAGGCGTGGTGGTACATATGGCAGTTGACCAATATGTTGACCCGTTGAATCCTATAAAGAGCTTCGTCTTCGCCAGTGCCTCTTCCGGTGCAGACGATGGTAGCGGCTATTCTGGTGGCACCTATTTCCTGTTCATTATTATTGGACTTGTGGCTTTGTCCTACGTGGTGAGACGCATGTTCAGTAATAACAGCCCGTCGATGACCGCATTTATAGTGCTGCTGCTCGTGGTGGTATCGGGGTTGATTTTTGCACCTGAAATTGATCTTGATGCAGCCACCGATGCTGCAAAAAGTGTAGCCAGCAAAACAGGCGGGATAGTGGTTAACACCTCGTCCATGAACGCCATTGATTTCTTTGCCCAAGAGCCGCTCACGGGCGTACCTCCTGCTAGCGACTCATTAACCTTATTTGAAGCCAGTAGCATGACCTTGCTGGCAGTGGCCGCTTCTATATTGTTGGCCTCTTTAGTGATCTTGCTGGCCATGCCTCACGTGGCTGCACGCACTAAGCGCATTGGTATGATTTTATTTTGGTGCATTACCGCCGTGGTTGGTTTTGCCGCACTGTTTTTCCAATCCGCCGAGCAGGGCTATTTGCATTCCAGTGTCTCGGGGGAGACGTTTGGGGTGCTTTTAATTGCCGCAATATTGTTCGTGATAACAGCGCCCATGGTGCAAACCAAAGTTCACAATGTGACCAACGTATTCATTGGCGCTTGTGCAATATTGGCTTTGATAGCAGTGTACTTTTTCGCCACCAATCAACCGATAGACCCTAATGCTGGGGCATACGCTGCGTCAATTTGGCAGGCAGGTACAAACGCGCCTTCAATAACAGAGCAAGCTACACAAGTAATGTACAGCGAGCCGGTGCGAATAATGGATCAAGCCAATTCGGTGGCCACCTATGCACAACTTGCCTATGGCGCCATCATTGTTGTGTTAACCCATATAGTCATGCGCCTGGCGATGGGTGAAGTGAGTTTTAAGAGTTTTTGGCGCTATTGGTATGTGCCGGTTGGGGCCTCCGTATTTTGGGGTTCACTGTTTTACGCCGTTGGGGTAGACCTGTGGAAGATTGCCTTGGTCATTGGTTTAGCCGTGGTCGCTGCGCCTAATGTAATGCACATTATTTCTACCTACATGATTGGCGAGCATAAGAACGACGAAATCGGTCGACTGAGCTAAGGACCATCTATGAAAAATTCAATAGAGTTAGAGAATAATAGTCATGCATAGATCAGCGTTTTTATTTTTAAAATGGTTGGGCTTTTTCATAGCTGCTGTTGTGGCTGGCGTGAGTGCTATTTTAGGTTCGTTAGACGGTGTGCCTACCCAACATGTAATGCTGTATACCATTGCCATTTTTGCCGTGCTGCTATGGGGCTGGCACCACGTGACCGTACGTTGGACATGGCGTGCAGGGGACGACTCAAGCGCTCAATCGTCAAACGAACACGCTGATAAATCTATTGCATCAACCGAATCGTTAGCGCCTGCTTCATCGCCTGCGTCAGTCAAAGCGGTAGCGCAAGAAGACGATGACAGCTATGTGGGTTCGCTGATTAACAACAATAAATCCATTCTCATTTTAATCATCTTGATGATTGCTTTATTCATGGGTGTGGCCTTTGCAGTTGACGGGTTTTTACAGTGGCACAACGTATTAGCGGTGGTGGTTATGTTGCTGCTATTAGCCATGACGGTGCTGATTAACAAAAACGTTAAGAACAATAAAAGCGGCTTGATAGGTGTCACCGTACTGGTGGGCTTGTTTATTATCGGCACCTTAATAGTGGAAGGCTTTTTGTCCACCCTAAATTTAAAGTCAATGCTGTTATTCGCCGCGTTCTTAGGCTTAGCCTGTATCGGTCAAACCCTAGTGGCGCTGTTAGGTGGCTTAGACCTTTCCATCCCATTTGTTATTGGCTCGTCTAACATCGGTTTAATGTACCTTTTCAACTTGGGGTTGCCACCTTGGGTGGCGGTGATCACCATTTTGTTAGCAGGTGCCGCCATTGGGTTTATCAACGGAATACTCAGTTTCAAGCTTCAAGGCCAGGCCCTAATTTTAACCTTGGGCGTGGGTTTTGCAGTATCTGGTGCCACTCAAATTCTAACCACTATTGGCTCTTCTTTTGGTGGCAACGTGTACGGCGTGGTACCGCAATGGTTATCTAACATTGCGTCTACTAACGGCAGCTTCATTGGCATTGCTATTCCACCTGTGGTGTTGATCTGGATACTGTTGGCCATTGGCTTAACTCAAGGCCTACGTCACACCAGCTGGGGCCGTAGCTTGTATGCCTTAGGCGGTAGTCGTACCGCGTCTGAACGTTTATCAATTTCTGAACGAGCCTACTGGATTGGCGTTTATGTCATCAGCGGTTTGTTTTCTGCGCTCACTGGAGCCTTACTATTGGGCTGGAGCGGCGGTGGTTTCATTGGCGTAGGTGACCAGTACTTATTTATGACCTTAGCTGCAGTGGTAGTTGGCGGTACGTCCTTGCTTGGCGGTTGGGGTGGTTATGGTTTTACGGTGATCGGCGTGCTGGTGCTACAGGTGCTTACTTCGTTTTTAGTGGGTATTGGTTTGAGCTTTGAGGGCCAGCAGTTTGTGTTTGGCTTGCTGATTTTACCCATGGTTGCTCTGTATGCACGCTCACCCCACATTCGTACACAAATATAACGATTAATTACAATTATAAGAAGAGGGCTGTAATGAACAAAATGATATTACCAACAGACGTTGTAGGGGGCACTTTTTGGCTTCTGTCGATGGCAATGATTGGCGCTGCAGTATTTTTCTTCTTAGAAAAAAATCGCATGCAACGCCAGTGGCAACCAAGTATCGCATTAGTGGGCGTGATGATGTTGATTTCGGCGGTGTTCTATCACTACGTTAAATCAATGTGGGTAGACACAGGCACAGCGCCTATTATTTTGCGCTATGTCGATTGGGTGTTGACGCACAGCATTCAGTTAGTGTTGTTCTACCTGGTGCTGTCAGCCACAACGAAGGTGTCTTCAGCTCTATTTTGGCGCTTATTAATTGGTTCCTTGGTGATGGTTGTGGGTGAATTCTTGGGCGCGGCAGGCTACATGAGTCATGCCTTAGGCTTCATTATTGGCGTGGTGGGTTGGCTGTATATATTGGGCGAACTCTACATGGGCGAAGCGGGCAAAGCCAATGCGGCTTGCGACGACCAAGCCGTGCATTTTGCTTTTAATGGCCTACGTCTCATCGTGACCGTGGGATGGGCTATCTATCCCTTAGGATACTTTATTGAGCACTTAGGTGGCGGTGTAGACGTGAACAGTCTCAACATCATTTATAACCTGAGTGACTTTTTGAACAAAATTATCTTTGGCTTCGTGGTCTATCTTGCTGCAGTGGGTGCAGAACGAAAAGACTCAAGTGCGAACACACTTTAACTATTGCTAGCAGAATCAGGAGAATAACAAATGACCGGTGCAGACATTATAGCGATCATCATACTTACGGCATTATCCATAGCCATTGCAGTATATTTGCTGCACTGGCTGTACAGACGTTCATCAAAAGAGGTGTCTTTTGTTAGAACCGGCCTGGGCGGAGAAAAGATAGTGCTTTACGGCGGTGCCTTTGTATTGCCAATTATTCATAACATCACCACCGTGGGCATGCGCACCTTGCGTATTGAAGTGAATCGCGGTGGAGACAAGTCTTTTATTACTCAAAACCGTATGCGTGTTGAGATAGTTGCGGAATTCTATGTGCGGGTTAGCCCAAACCGTGAATCTGTTGCCATTGCTGCGGGTTCATTGGGCAAGCGTACCTTAGAGCCAGATAGTCTTAGAGAGCTAGTGCAAGGCCGTTTTGTAGACGCTTTGGGTATTGTGGCGGCAAAAATGACCATGGAAGAAGTGCAAGAAAATCGCGGTCAGTACATTAAGGCCGTTAAGGTGATTGTTGCAGAATCGTTGAGTGAAACAGGTTTGGAATTAGAGGCCGTTTCGTTAACGGGCTTCGACCAAGCCAGTTTAGAGGTGTTTGACCCGTCTAACGTGTTTGACGCCGAAGGTTTGACCCAGCTCACTGAACAAATTGAATCGCGCAAGAAGAAGCGTAACGACATTGAGCAAGATACGGCCATTAAAATACGCAGCAAGAACTTAGAAACCGAGCAAAAAGCCCTAGAAATTGACAAACAACGTGAATTTGCGCGTTTGAAGCAAGAACGTGAAATTGCCATGCAAAAGGTCAGAGAACAAACCGAAACGGCCTCCGAGCAGGCTGAGCAAGAGCTCTTGGCAGAAGCTGCGCGCATTAAGTCTACGGAAGAAATTGAGAAAGCACGTATTTCTCAACAAGACACCATTGAAGTAGAGCGTTCTTTACGAGAGCACGAACTAACATTACAAGTGGAAGAACGTCGGAAGTTGCGTAACGAAATTGAACGTCAAACTGAAATTGAGATTAAGCAAAAGAACTTGGAAGCAGAAGTTCGCAGTTTAGAAATAGATCGCGAAAACGAGTTTGCACGCCTCTCTCAAGAAGAAGAGATTGCCAAGCGTCGCGCGCAGCAAAAAGCCGATGTGATGAAAGAAGAGTCAGAACGCTACAAAGAGTCTGAGCAAGCTCAGATTAAAGCTCAGGAAGTGGTTAAGAAGCTTAAAATCGAACAGCAACGCAGCATCGAGACCAGTCGTATTGAAAACGAAGAGAAGACCCAAACTCGAGAAATTGAAAAGCGTAAGTTGTTGCAACTCGAAGATCATGAGCGCGATCTAGCAGTGACCGAAAAATTAGTACTGGTACTCAAAGCCAACGAAGGCAGAGAACATGCCAGGGCTCAAACGGAATTGGCCTTGGAACAAGTGGCTTCGGCAAGGGAAATTGAGATTGCCCAGCGCAACAAAACGTTACACCTGATTCAAGCGGAGCAGTCCGTTGACGGCGAAGCTATCCAAATTACCACGCTTGCTAAAGCCGAAAAACAAGCCTCTCAAGAGCGTGAACAAGCTGAAAAGTACGAGTCGTTGGCTACCCAGTTGCGTTATGAAGTGGATGCGGCTGGCCAACTACTGCTTAACGAAGCAGAAAACCAACGCAGTGATGCGAGTCGCGACAGTGACCTTAAAATGCAATTGGCTAAAAACCTTGATTCAATTATTCGTGAAGCTGTTAAGCCGATGGAAAATATTGACGGTATCAAGATCTATGAAGTGAATGGTTTGCCTGGCGCTAATGGTGGCTTTAGTGGAGGTAATAGCGGTGGCACTGATTCTGGCTTCAGTGGCGGCAACGGTGGTGGAAACTTAGCCGACAGTGTAGTGAATTCTGCACTTCGTTACCGCGCCCAAGTGCCTTTTGTAGACAATTTGCTTAACGAAATTGGTATGTCGCCTAATGAAATAGGCAACATTAAAAATATCTTAGGTGACTACAAACCCGCGCAAGCATCAGTTGAAACCACAGACGCATAAGTAGGCAACAACATGGTTACAGTAGCTTTAGATGCGGGTAAACAATGGGTTAGGGGGTTGATGTGATGTTTGAATACGTTGTTTGGATTGGTATCTGCATCTTTGCTTACTGGAGCTATTGCATGTTCTGGGGTATGAGAGCCGCACGTCGGGTGCATAGCGCTCAGGACTACTTTTTAGCAGGCCGGGGTGTATCGCCGTGGGTCTTCGCTTTGGCGAGTACTGGTATTGCCTATGGTAGTTGGGCGTTTTATACCTATCCAACCATGGTTTCCCGCGACGGCTTACAGTTTTCCAATACGGCGTTTTATGCAATCGCCGCTTCTTTAGGCGGCATATTTTTACTCAAGCGGCAGTGGATGTTGGGGCGTAAATACGGCTACTTCACCAGTGCCGAACTGCTTACTAATTATTTTGGTGGCGACTTAATTCGTTACCTTAACTTAGGCATTGCTTTGTTATTTGGCATTCCTTTTGTGGCGCTATTGATGGGCGCGTCTGGCGCTTTGTTAAGCCACCTTACGGATGGCTTGGTCACACGCACCACCGCCATGTGGTTGCTAACCGCCTTTGTACTTTTATATAGCGTGATGGGCGGGCTACAAGCGGTAATGAAAGTGGCCGTTGTTCAAGTGGTGTTATTAACCCTAGGTTTGGTGGTGTTGGGTTTGTTGGTGTTAGACCAAGTGGGCGGCTTTACCTCGCTGAGTGAAAGTCTTTCCGGTCTAAGCCTTGCCACTGTAAGTGGAGAAACTCACAGCTATTTAGGATTAACTTCTGGCATTGGTGGCGGCAATTTTGACGGCTATTTAGCCATTCCCGGCGTGATTCAATGGACCAGCGGCATAGGCCTAGAGTTGCCTCTTGGCGGCCCGTGGACGGCCATTATGGGTCTTACTTTTCTTCTTTCTGTCATGGGCATACAGGCTTCACCGGCATTTTCCATGATGGTGTTTTCAAGCAAGTCAGTAGAAGGTTTTTCCTTACATCAAACCTGGGGAGGCGCTTGCACCATCGGTTTCTTGTTGCTGGTGTTTGCCACCATTATTGGCTTAGGTGCTCATCTTATAGACGTTGAAACCGGTGTGTCTTTAACGTCGCATCACAGCCAAATAATGGCTTCCATGATCCAACTGACTACTCAAGACATGCCGTGGCTTACGGGCTTGTTAGTGGTGTGTGTGATTGCCGCTTTACAGGCAACAGGTGCAGGGTTCATGTCCACCACGGGCAGCATTTTAAGTCGTGACCTGTATTTAGCCAAGTTGAATCCACAGGCCAGCGAGAAACAACAAGTGCAGGTGGCTAGAATTGCCACTTTGGGCGTGTTTTTAGCCGCCATGTTGTTAGCCTCATGGTCAATGGAAGCCACCGTGCTGTTAGGCAGTTTGGCATTGGCAACTAGTTTGCAATTGTGGCCTGCATTATTGGCCGCAACACGATTACCGGGGCTTACCAAACAGGCGGTTTTGAGTGGCTTAATTATTGGCATTATTGCCGTGATCTTAACCGATCCTATGGGTCAAAAGCTGGCTGGCGGCTCACTACCGTGGGGCGCATGGCCTTGGACCATTCATTCAGGCGCTTGGGGGCTATTTTTTAATTTAGTCGTTTGTCTGTTGGTTTCAATGGGTAGTAGTGATGATCTACAAAAATCCCATCGACAGACTTTTCACAACTATTTAATAAGCAAAGACGGCCCTAGGGCGGGTGACCAATGGGCTAAGCCTGTAGCGGGCGTTTTCATTATGGGTTGGCTGTTTTTTGCCATTGGCCCAGGCTCGGTGTTGGGTAACTTTGCCTTTGGCGCGCCAGATGCAGGTTTTGAAAACTGGGTCTTTGGCATGCCGTCGTTGTGGGCATGGCAAATTATTTGGTGGGCGTTAGGGGTAGGCATGATTTGGTTCTTAGCCAATACCCTAAGGCTGTCTACACCGATTGAAGAGTAAAAAAGAAGATGCCAACTAAAGGCATCAAAAAGTAATTCCTGAACTGAATAACAAAATAAAATACGCGAGGAAAATATGTTAAAAATTACGGGTTATAGCGACAAGTATTCCATTTGTCCGGGTGATGACATTAAGTTTTATATTAACTCGGAACATGACGAGGTGTATGACGCTCAAATTGTACGTCTGATTCATGGTGACACAAACCCTGAGGGGCCGGGCTACAAAGAAGAAGAGATTGGCGCACTGTGTAATAAAAGCTACGCCGGTCGCAATCAACGTATTCACGGTGGTTCATATGTGGTGGTGCCACAAGATGAGCGACTTAACGTGGAGAGCTTCACGCTGCAGTGCTATATTTTTCCCACCACGCCAGAAAAAGGTCGCCAAGGCCTAGTGACTAAGTGGGTAGAAACCACCTCTAGTGGCTATGGTTTGTTTATTGATGAGCAGGGCTGTTTGAGCGCCGAAATTGGCGACGGTAAAGGCCTTGTTACGCGTTTATCTAGCGAAAAGCCTCTATTACGTAAGGTTTGGTATTTAGCCGCAGTGAGCTACGACGCACGCACTGGTCGCGTTACTTTATATCAAGAGCCAGTAGTGACTTCTACCAATGGTGGTTTAGGTCAGGCCATTCTTAACCCAGCAGAAGATGCCACGGCATTGGTTGAAGCGATAAGCAGCATGCGCCCAGGCGTTAACGACGCGCCCTTGCTCATGGCTGCCTCTACATTGAATGAACGTTCAGGCCGCAGCGTGTTTGGCGCTCACTTTAAAGAAGCCGAAACCCCCGTTGAGTTACCAGAACAAGCTAACGTTTATAACGGTAAAATCGATCGGCCAAGGCTGTCAAAAAGAGCCCTTTCTAAAGGCGAAATTGAGTCTTTGGCACGTGGCTATCAAACCTGCGCAGCCGACTTACGCAATGACGTTGTAGCCGCTTGGGACTTCCATGCCAACATCACCACTAATATTGCCACTACTTACATTTTAGACGTGTCTACGTCGCGTCTTAATGGCCACATTATTAACATGCCATGCCGTGGTATGACCGGCTTTAACTGGACCGGTGATGAAATTGTTTATCATCACAAGCCCGAAGAATATGGTGCTATTCACTTCCACGACGATGACATCGATGATGCCCGTTGGGACGTTGATTTTGTGTACAAAGTACCCGATTCGTTAAAGAGTGGCATTTATGCAGCAAGACTGCGTATTGGTGGCGTTGATTCGTCAGAAACAGAAGATTATGTGCCTTTTGTTGTGCGCCCACCACGGGGCAAAACAACCTCGAAACTAGCGTTAATTTTACCCACCAATAGTTACATGGCCTACTCTAACGATAACTTGGCTACCAACTGTGTGGTTGCTGAATTATTGGCAGGCAAGGTGCCGGTAATGACCGCGGCAGACCTGTATTTGAACGAACACCGCGAATACGGTTTGTCTACCTATTCACTTCACTCCGACGGCAGTGGCGTGTGTTATTCGTCGCGTCTACGTCCCATATTGAACATGCGACCTAAATACCGTCATTGGTTGTCGCCTTCTTTGTGGCAGCTTAATGGTGACTTGCATCTAACGGACTGGTTGGAGGAGAAAAATTTCGACTTTGACGTTCACACGGATGAAGACTTGCACCGCGAAGGCGTGGGCTTGTTAAACAAGTATCAAACCGTGCTAACGGGTAGCCACCCAGAATACACCTCCGAAAAGATGTTCTCGGCTTACGAGCAATATCAACAAGACGGTGGCCGATGGTTGTATTTAGGCGCAAACGGCTTCTACTGGTGCAGTGAGTATCATCCAGACAACACCAATATTATTGAAGTACGCAAAGGAGAAGCAGGCACACGTGCATGGACCGCCAACCCCGGTGAATACAATAACGCCTTTGACGGCAAATACGGCGGCATGTGGCGTGCACGAGGCCGAATTCCTAGTAAGTTGTGCGGCCTAACCTTTACTGCTTATGGCTTTGATGTCTCGTCTTACTACGTGCGTGACAAAGACAGTGAGCGCCCAGAAACGTCATGGATTATGGACGGCGTGGGTAATGGCGAGCGTATTGGCGACTTTGGCTTAGTAGGCGGCGGTGCAGCAGGATTAGAACTGGACCGGTATGACTTGGAGTTCGGTACGCCGCATGAGGCCTTCCTTTTAGCTCACTCCGAGGCGCATACAAACCTAATGCTGCAAGTGAACGAAGAAATTCACTTTTCAGTGCGGGGTTACCACGGCGGTGGTACAGAAAACCCCATGGTGAGAGCTGACATGATCTATTACAAAACACCTAACAACGGTGCCTTGTTTGCTCCGGGTTCACTGTCTTGGTGCGGTAGTTTGTCTCACAACAACTACAACAATAACGTGTCTAGAATCACTGAAAACACCATTCGTGGGTTCCTTAAGGATGAAGTACTACCTTAGGCTTTTTAGATTCTATTAACGAGATGAGCAAATAGTGCAGGAACCGCTATTTGCTCACGGAGATAATGAAGTAGGAGAATTGCAATGTATATGTCAGATTCAGCAGCCATGATAGAGCCCCCAGTGGGCAAGGCCGTGTTAGGTACAAGTAACGTGACGCCTAATGCTTTAGAACAGCAGTTAATGAACAGTTTGGACGAAGACAAGGTAGACGACCTTTCTAAGTGTTTGTTTACCCTCAATAACCGAAATTATGGGCCCATAGCGGGTGCCTACGTTGTGGTTTGCACTAAGGAAAATGAACAGTGGTGTGTGGGCCAACTTAATGCAGACCGGGCCAAACCCGTGATTTTGTTTGAGGATATGGTGTTCACCAACCCCGAAGAAGCGCAGCGCCAAGCGGAAATTGTAAAGCTAGAACGTGGCGAAACCACACCTTGCCGAAACCATTAGTCGACGTTATTAATTGACCAATAATCGACCTTAAACGAACTCAACGCGAGACCGAGGAATACTTATGTTAAATCAACCCAAGGGCGTTGCCGCTAACGAATCTTACGATGGCGCCGACGACTATATTACCCGTACTTACATCATGCCGCTGTTGTTTGATGCGGAATCTCGTAGGCGGCTGATCTCTGAACATAGAGCAAGCCCAGTGGGCACTCCATCCGCTAACAACAAGGCACTTGTAGAACACAGCCATGACTTGCGCACCGTGTTGGATAAAATGCGCCGCCACTCTATGGCAGGTAAATACGTGAGCGTATGCCTGCGTATGTTTGCCGAGTATAAAATTGGCCGAGTGACCGGTGTTAGGGGCGAGCCCGTTGAAATGTTCGACGGCATCTATTCGTCAGAAGAAGCCTGTGAACATGCTATTTTCTTAATGCGAATTAATGACCTGATGCGTCAGTATGGGTGATATTCACGTGCGGCTTGTCTAACAACCTGACCACACGGAAAACTCAATGCCACTAAGCTCCACAAAATTAAATCACCGCCTGGGAAGTTAAAAATGGACATGCTAATTTGACCTTCAGCGGTTTCTGATATAGTTTCTGTGTCGGCTAAATTGGCACTATAAAATACAATCAGTGCCGCCCTTGAAGAGGTTTGGACGACAGGGCTGATTTAAAAAGTCCGCCGTCTAAACCTTGATTAGAAAAGGCCGTGTAATCTGCCACACAGTCTTAGATGACCGGTGATAATGGATGTGATTAAATTGTTCGTGTTGATGTATTG